>LDNN01000004.1_pt1 | contig 54903 bp, 87 predicted proteins | sample 350691 | NCBI WGS metagenome assembly LDNN01 (sample SAMN03646984, study PRJNA283341) | glacier metagenome | biome: Icesheet; feature: ENVO:00000133; material: cryoconite; isolation source: sample CY1 0.2 micron filtrate containing viruses sediment from cryoconite holes ...
TATTATCGCGGACTGCATCCATCTTGTTTTGTATCTTCGGACCGAACCAGTCAGCCATTCCGCCTGAAACTTCACCCGCAGCGTGGTTGAGCGCATTACGGCTGATTACTTCAGAAGACGTTGGTGGAAGTGGGTCAAAATGATCGTTTTTGTGGCTTGCCATCGGGAGAAGACGAACCAGGTCTCCGTCTTTATCTCCACCTTGCGCTTCAGCCCACGAACCACCCATGATAGGCTGCCTAGGATTTACCTTGAGCTTGCCACCACCTGCCCGATATTGTTTAGGGCTAATAACCTTCAAGATTGAATTGGTCTGTTCAGCCGGGTTCGAGTTTGGCGAACGAATACCTGAAAAGGTCGTTAAATAACCATGATCTTGTTCATGTTGACGCAATTCATCGGCAATTTGCCGTTTGGTAACTTTTCGACCCTGGTTTTTCGCATTACGATATTCCATTTCGACTGTCTGGGCAAACGTTTGGGTCATCGTATTGCTAGATAGTGACGGATCAAATGTATAGGCTTGGATGCGTGACGAGCGATCTGCTCCACCACCCGTTGCATTTCGCTTCAGTTGTCGAGAACGCGCCATTTTTGCTTGTGCGCCCGACAGTTTTTCAAGGGTACGGCTCGAAATTCCGCTAGGTGTTTCATATGATCCATCAGGTGCTGCATCGCCAAACGCCTGAGCGACCATCGACTCAGTGATAGCATCGGCATAAGCAGATACCAGCGGCTGCTGTTCAATACCACCCGCACCAGGCGCTGACTGAGCAAGGATGGACGATGGATTGGCAAAGTGGCGATCTTTGCCTGCATCATCTCGAATAGTAAATGGAACGTCGCCAAACTGTGAAACAAAAGCATCAATCGCGGCCTTGTTGCGCTGCACAGGCGGTACAAATTCGGTGTTTTCGGGTAGATTGGCATCGCGCTGCTTCAGAAAACCTTGCGCTAAATTCTTATTTGCCAATCCGATTGGCAATTCACCTGGCACTTCATAGCCGTCAACATTATTTGCGAGTTCAGCCTGAACAATGGGTAATGATACCGCCTGTTTTTCTTTACCAAGCTCATTCAATCCTGTCGCATCCATACCGTTCATCGAGTACCAATAACGGTCTTCTTCGCTGGTATGCGAAGCATTTTTCGATAGTTCGGCGCGCATATAACCCAGGCGCGGAATATTGAGCACATCAGCCTGCGTTTGGATGAGTCGTGTATTGCTATTATCATCAGCAGGCGTAATGTCAACAGGCCGGAAACGATCTTCAACATCGTCCGGCATATTATCCATTATGGTTTGATACAAGTCTTTATCGACTCGTGTCTGGAAATCCATTGTTTCCAATCGGCCATGAGGCTTCTGATCACTCTTGAACTGGTTAATCTGGTCAAAAAAAATGTCTTTTAGAATGGGCGTAGTAACCGCACCATGTTGCAAGGGACGTAAAGAACCATCAGGGCTATAAAAAGCATCGTGCGCTTCAGGGCTATAGCCTTTATCGACAAACTGCTGTTTTACCATTGCCTGAAACTCATCAACCGATATGCCGTGTTCATGTCCTATCGTATCAAACACACTGGCAATGGTTTGTTCAATCGAGCCGGAAACAGTCGAGAGAATATCTGTCTCGTCTAGCCCTGGATTAATTTGGCTCAAGTTGCCGTGCGATAGGAAGGCTTTTTCGCCCGTTTTAATCGAAACGTTTGCGCCTTCCTGACGACCATAGAAAAATACTTTGCCATCTTCTTCTTCGTAATGGTCGAACTGCGCATTGTTCCATGAACCGACAAAATCTATTTTTTCGTTGTTGATAGTGAGCGTGTCGCCACTGGACATCTGCTTCCCGCGCGTCTGGTTGAGCATCTCGCGTTCTGACTCGGATAATCCCTTGTCACCAACATTAACCGACCAGCGTTTTGACTGCCAGGCTTGCTTGCCAGCGGTTGTTTCGGTATTAAGGATACCTTGCCCTGAACCCATGAACGGACCAGCACCTTTAACGATCATGGCTTCGCGGTATATTTCACCTTGCGGGCTTGTCCCCGCCGCCGTTTTAATGCTACTTGTTACTGTATCAGGCGTCCCAGGTTCACTAAAATAAACCATATCCTGCATGTGCCCGACTTGTTCACGCTTCATCGCCTTTTGCAGGTCATTACCATCAAGTCCACGAATGTTACTATTTTCGTCTTCGTAAACGCCAGGGATACCAAAGATAGCATCAATACCGTAAACGTGAGATGAACTTGGGCTACGCTGTTGACCGACGCCATTCAAGTAGTTTTTCCGACCAACTATTTGTCCATGTTGACCTTCGGGCAATTCCTGGGCATAGGCGTTCATGTGAAATGCGTTGGGAATACCCTCATAAGTAGCGCCACCGACCACGTTGGTCAATGGTATGTCCATATTGGAAATAACTTTTAAGTTTTTAGGAATAATCGCAGAGCGTGCGCGACGGGCTTGTGCGCCTACTCCAATAGGCATTTCAGGATTACGAAAAATACTGCGTCCTTCATCGGCGTCTTTCGCATCATCCTTGACTTTAGCATAAGGGTCATTACCTGAACCAAAATATCGGTCAAACTGTGACTGTTGACGATCCTTTATGCCAATGGTTTGACGACGCAAAGTTTCGCGTTCAGTCGCAGAGTTGCTTTTCGGCGCAATATAAGGCACTGGCATCAAAATATTATCGACATTCAACGCGCCAATATCATTTGGGTTCGATGAGCCAGGTTGGTCAACCGTTAAATCGCGTGACCATTGAAACGAGCCACCTCCCCCATTTTTATCACGGGTGTTATCAGCTACCCGACCAAACTGAAGTGCTTGTTTACCGTTACGGTATACCTTCTTGACTTCAAAATCTTGCCCATCGGGAGCGTTCTGGATGAAAGGATCAATGACTTCCTTTTTATATATCTCTTGTCGGTCACGCGCATCAAACTCAGAAATCGTATCCGCTTTATAAAAGTCCGTATTACGAGCAATTTTCTGAACTTCGGTCTGTAAGATACCTACCGTAATGGCATCTTTTGGCTCAGACTTGAATTGTTGCAGCCGCTCCGGGGTCATATAGCCGTCTTGTTGATGTTTCTCTAGATCGGCAATGACCTTTGCATATTGTTCTTCGATATGGGGGCTTTGGGCTGGTGGATCGGGCGGCAATGGCGGCGGCGCTGGTGGTGATGGGGGTTGGGACGGCGGCGGCGCTGGTGGCGCTATATTGGGAATAACTACTTTTGGTTGAGATTGGCGAGGTTGTGGTTTAGCATTAAATTTTTGTCGAGAAGCAGGTGCATAGTTAGAGCTAATTGTCGGATCGAGAATAGGATCGGGCGTTTGTCCGGTCAAAGCCGAGGGCGGCGGCGCTGGTAGTGTTGGCGCGGCAGTGTTGCCTTTTGTCTCGTTACGGGTTCGTTTGTGGTGGAGGGTATTTACTGTCCTAGAGTCTACCCATGGACCTGCGAGTGTGCGAGTTCGGTTATGGTTAAGTGTGTATGTTTGTGTAGTGGTGTAGCGAGGCTGTGGCGCTAGTGGTGGGTTATTTTGACTAGGCAAAGGAGATGGATTAGACGACGGCGTTTCATTCGGACGAGGTAAACTATGATAGTTAGGATGAATACTCTCAAGTATAGCTATAGTTGTATCAGGAAGTGTTTTTCCGGTTGATACAGCCCTATATTCTTCTCGGTGCTCGTTAGTTATTTGGCTATCTTCGGTAATTCCAAAACGTTGTTCCATGTATCCATAAAAACGTTGTGCAGAAGGAGAAGTTGAACGGGGTGTTGGGCGTTCTTCTTCTTTCCATTTTTCTACTTGTCTATTTCTTTCTAGTTTTACGTCATCTATAAACTTAGACTTTATATCATCTGTTATAAGTGACGGATCGGTAATACCGTGCGCCCTTCTAGCATAAGATTGAAGTTTTCCATCAAATCTAGATTTTCCTGCCCATTTAGGGTTAGAATTTTCACTATATCCTGTATATGATGCTCCTGCTACTGCCGCCAAATGTTCTTTTAATGTAGGATAATTCCCAAGATCTTCCCTCCACCCCTCCTCAGTAGTCGGAAATTCAACATAGTTTTTTGGAACTCGAATCTCGTGACCATTTGTACCAACATCAATAAAGTCTTTATCTATTGAAGCAGCATCCTTAGCTCTGGCTATTTCATATAAAGCCCGCTGATCATTTTCTGGTTTGTCGCTCATATTCCAGACGCTTTCTCTGTATTTCTACTCGACGCTGTACCACTACCACACATTCTATTGCCAGACAGTAAAGATAAGGTTGATCTAGATACCCACCTGATTCCAGCCGCAACTCATTCCCGTAACATTGCATTTTACGGACATAAAGCAGCGGCCAAGGCATATCAGGTTTTTCTTCAGCATCGAACAAAGACTGCGTTATTTTATCGCCTTCAGACGACGATTGTTCGTATCCTAAATAAATCGTCGCTTGAATCTCTATATCGAGCAGCCAGGCATTAACGTCGAAATCGGGTATCCCATTGGACGTTGACCTCAAGCACCGCATCATGAATAGCAGTCGCCCAGTTCTCAGGTAGAACACCCCAGGCGTCATCAAACTCTTTTTCAGTCATGTCGATCCGCATTTTACCTTCACTCTTTTTGAAGGTAAACAACGATTTAACGCGGTCTGGATCGCTTACAGCGGGGTCAGGAATCTCAATATTACAATCCGATAACGTAAGGAACACCTCAAGACGGCGCTGCTCCTGGTAGGAAAATCGACGCTTGACTTCAACTTCGGTACTGTCTTTGCGCAAGATACTGGATTGCTCGGCATTAAGCGCATCACGACGCTCCACTTCACGCTGAGTGGCCTGGCGAACAGTAACGTAAGCGGTCTGCTCAGGGTCTTCATCAGTAGGTAGATCAAGCATGATCTTTTTTTCGAGTGCGGGTTTCAATAGAGGCATTTTGATTCCTTAAATAAAAATGGGCAGCTTTCGCTACCCATGATATTAAACTGTGATTGTTATGCGAGGGGTTACACTTCAGTCGGCATTGGATAGCCGGACGTTTGACCATTCACGAGCGTAAACGTTGCGTAATCACCACTCGTTGGTGCGAGCACTGTCCCCATCCACTCTTGCATAATGACATTACCTGCCTGCATACGGGGGTCGCCCATTGGCTGAAACTGGCAAGTCGTCGCTTTGATGCCCAGACTATACGGTGTGGTAGTCGTCGGGATGTTGAATGGCGGCTGTACCATCGCTTCAAACGCATAGTTTGTCCCGTCAAAAGTTTCGACAAACGGCGCGGGGTTCCAGGCAGTCGCTTTGACAGCGCCACCAAATCCAATCTGATACAGATCGGGGCTGTTCCATTTGTACACAAAACGGATACCGATACGACGGGTTAACACAGCCAGATCATCGTCATAGTACGAGCCGACGATCGTCTCTTCTTTACCAGTCGTCAACTGGTTTTCAATGTCAATCACTAATTGGGTGATTGGCAGTGGATTCGGGAAGCGAGTAGGCAGTTTGAAAAACCCCTTGCAAGCCAGCGGGATTGTCGTGTAATCTTCAAAAGTGCTGCCCGGCCAAACATCAGGATGATTATCCAGCGACGGGAAGCGTCCCATAAAACCGACTTCAGTACGGATTGGGCCACCTTGTGCAACCGTCATTTTCATGGTTTGCAGTTTATTGTCATACACAAGCAGACCTTCTGGCTGAACATATTTACCGTCGCCAGGGATCATCTTGCGAACGGCAAACCACGGCAAATACTGTTGGTTGCTGTCATAACGGAAGGTATGCGTTGCTACAGCGCCTACTACTGACGTAGTGGCGTTGCCGAGCGCCGCCAAAAGCAGCCAACCCATCGAGTTCTGCATACGCGGCATAACGGTAAGTTCACCGCCTGCTGAAACGTGCGATTTGTACGCGCCCGTTGGCGTAAGCACGCCGCCGATTTCAAGCGGGATTAGCGACTGCGCTTGCTCGACACCATATTTAATGTCTTCAGCGCGCATACGCAGCCAGCTCAACTGTCCGACTTCGTAAGCACCGCCTGTCAAGCCGCCGATCAAAGTCGAAGCACTCACCGTGATATTCGTCGTATTGCTGGTTGCCAATGCGATCGAGTTGCCCGTGTGTCCGGCAACCGCAGCGGTCAAAAACACAACAGGTGACAAAACGGAAACGTCAGCCGTCACCGAAGCGTTCGCAGTCGTGCCCGTTCCATACAACGTGCCAATGCCAGTGCCAGCGGTAATCGCAGCAAGCAGGTTGTTTGCAATGGCGAGCAACGTGGCATCAATTTTCACATCATCGGCAGCGGCAGGAGAAGTAACGAAGCGGTAAACAATCGCGCCGATTGTTACGGTGTCGTTTATCGAAGGGATAGCGTTTAGCGTCACACGGCCATAGGCTTTTTGTGGCGTTACTGTACCCTGTTCATATTTTGCGTATTGCGGAGAAATGGCTACTTCGCCATTTTGAGCGGTAATCGTCATGTTGTAATTCCTTGTCTTTGTCCGGTCAAACTTTGCCTGTCAGGACTTGAAACCAAATTGAGCCTTGCCAGATATATTGTCCCTGTCCACCGCCTTCAACATTCACCGAAGAATGGACATACATCTGAATTGCCGACTCCCCAAAATCATCTGGACCTAAATTCATAGGCACTTTCTGGATAGAGTGCTCTGCTCTGGATAAGATTACAGCGGCGTAGTTACGCGCCGTAATACGGTCCGCAGTCGGATTCCAAAACTGGATCATCTGCGTCATGAAACGCCGATACCACATTGCACCACCGCCAATTTCATACGGTGTATGCTCAAACGCCATGCCCAGGCCGCTTCCTGACCCGACACTTACAAGGCCATGTCGCCACTGCTCAGGATTATTCAAATCGTTGAGATGGGTAAGCACGCTGATACCATAATCGGTAGGAGATGCTTGAAGCACTCCGGCGCGTACTAAACCCACTTTTGTAGCATCATGAGCATCGATCAATGATTGCATATCCAATGAAAGCTGAGTATTAACCGCATCAATAATCAGGTTCAAAATTGAAATAGTCATCGACCGCGCTTCTCGTAGAATGTTTCTCTATCTTGCGGGCTGATTTTACTAAGCAAACGATAAGCTTGCTTAATATAAAACTCTGACTGTCGGTGAAGTGGGTTTTGCTCAGGTTCACCGGAATCGCGTTTTGTATTCCACTGTCGAATGTCACTTGACTGAAACCCTAACGCATCCGTTGCATAAGCTGCCACAAAATACGCAAAGGGTTGTTCAAGGTAATGGGGGAAACGCAGCACATCGTCATCAGTCTGAGGCGCTGCCCAGGAGCGAAAGTATTCGAGACCAACCGTTGTACTCAGACCAGGCGTAAAACCGAGGGTCAGGGTATTGCTCGGCCATTCCCAAAATCCGCGCCATTCCATTGCATTTTTGGTTGAAGTCGTATCTTGCGGGATGTTCATGTTTTGCATGATCGGCCATTCCATATCGGAGCGCCGACGCACACTATCCAGATAGTCGATTTCACTGCTATCTTTGTACCAGACCAATCCCGCTTTATCGATACGTTCAATCATATCGTCGGGTAGAGGAAACTGAGTGGTTACACCATCCCCTGCCCATAATTTTGTTGCAGCTTCGGCGGTGTGCTGTGATATTTCCACACAGCCCCACCGGGCAAAGATAAACATCATGTCTGGCGTGAACGTGACGCTCTGCGGGTCTTTCAGGAGCGCCGACAAAATATACGATTTGAGAGCGCCCCATTTAATCATTAGCCGGACACCGTTGCGCCGACACCACGGTAGGTTGCCGTTGAGAACAACACTTCGCAAACGTTCGGGTTGTACGTGCTGTAACCCTGGAACGAATCCCAGGAAAAGCGCCACAGACCTTCAAAATCGTCAACGGGCGGTGGGGTGTGCAAACGTGGAGGACGACCAACACCCATAACCACTGCATCGCTGCCACCCAGGAAAATCGAGGCGTGAACGTGCGTGCCAACCGTTGCATAAGCGTAAACACCTGAACCGAGGTTCGTGGTCATGTCGATCATAATCGGTTGATCGAGCGCGATACGGCAGTTCGGGACATCGACTGACACGATACGACGGTTATGCAGCGTACCGTCAGCATAGTCAACGCCGTTTGTTACGCCATTGGCGTTCGTACGGGACGTGTGGATCGTGACCACTTCGTTTACCGTGTAGTTTGCCATTGCAGCGGAACTGGTGGTTGGATCAAGCTGAATGTAGTGTGACGCGCCTGACTGTCCAACAGTCCAGGTGTTGTCAACCAGACCGGACGGAGAACCGTCGCCTGCGTTGATAGCGCTGGTCACATTCGCCTGATAGCGGATCGTGCCGCTGTTGAAGAGAGTACACTTCGGGCTAACCACAAAACGAACGTTACGGAACGTACCAAGTTCGTAATTGAACAGTAAATCCTGATGCGTGTATTGCAGTTTGCTAATCCAGTCTTTCGGAGTGGACTGCTGTTGCAAGTCATACATGACACCGGGGCTGATAACTGCAACGATCGTGCCGACCGTCGCGTCTGGACCTTGAGCGCCGGGGACATCGCGGTTCTGCATACCAAGATGAACTTGATCGAGCAGCGGAGTCGTGACAATATCGCCAGACACCAACGCGCTGAAATTGGCACGGTTGTTCGGAAACAACTGGTAAGGCATCTGAAGCAGTGCGTTACGGCTCAGCATGTCTTGAGTATCAACCAGATGGCGACCAAGTGAGCCGTTCATAATGGAGCGTAAAGCGCTGCCTGAACCACTGGATTCGCGCCAATAAGTGATAATGTCGTCGTATTCGCCATACGCCACTTTACCGCCATAGCGAGAAAAGTGAACTTTGACGTTACGGCTGTCCAAATGGGATGCTGGCATCCACATATCGCGCAGCCCGATTGGGTTGGTATTGGGGTGCAGATCGAACAACGAGGTAATCGTCATTTCGGTAGCATTGACTGCGCCGAGATTCTGCTTAAAATTGGTGAATTGGCCGAACACATTGAGCTTGCGATATACATCACGCAAGATTGGATCGTACCAGGTACGCTGGTTGGTAGTGAGCGTTGACCACGGATCACTTCCGTAGGCCAAATCAAAAGTTTGTGGGTTATTCTGCGTCGGGGGCATTACTTAATTCCTTTTTCACGTTGACGGGCTTGATCTTGTTCGTTCATGAGTTCATCATAACGAGCTTGCCCGGCAGAGGTACGAGTGTCGATATTCCACATTTCATCACGAATTTCAGTGCTAGAACGATGCGCCGCTTGCGGTTCTTTGGCGCGGGTTGGTGTAGGAGGAACTGCTCCAGCGACACTTCGTTTAGGCGTTTGTGCAGGTGCTAAATAGCTCTGCTGACGCTGAAGATACGCATCATACGCCTCTGGACTATCGAAACTTTCGGGGTCTTTCAAGTCGCCCGCCGCAAACAAACCTACCAAGTCGGGATAATCGGTATAAATCTTATTGGATGAATCGAGACGTGACTTGGTTTGATTTAGTTCACGGGTGAGTTTTTCGCGCTCTGCTTCAAAAGAAGATTTGAATTTATTAGCCTCTTCTAACTGTTTAGAGAAAGCATTTTTTTCTAACCGCTCTGTTCCGAGGCTTTCCTCGTGCTCAGCATCGCGATTGTCCAAACGTTCCTGAAGCGCAGCGGAATTGCGACGTTCTTGATCGTACTTCTTTGACAGACCCTTGAATTTAGCTTCGTAGTCGGGCGAGTTGGCCGTTGTTGACGGTTTCCCCGAACGCTTAGGTTCAGCAGAAATGTCATTGTCGGGCAAGTCGAGGTCGGAGGACATAGTTACACCTTTCACATACTAGCAATAGACAAATCAAAACATAAAAGGTGTAAGATAATCTTTACAGGGAAATTGAAATTTTTGCAGTACGCTTCTCCATGCAGATAACTACACTCGGAATGTACTGCAAAACGATAGCGAAGTTTACGCTTTCTCAGACTCTAGCCCCGTTTCAGCTTGCGGTTCATCGGCACTGCCATTGATACCTGCATCTTGCGCTGTTTGAAGCTGTGATACCCATTCCATATGTTCTTGGATGCGCTCGTATTCTTCGTTTGGATCAGAAGCGAAGCCCAGACGTTCAATTGCTGTTTGCGGGCTGATCAAATTTGCTTGCGTGGCAAGGATTACTTCATTGACCAGCTGCTCACGGTCGCGCGGAATCATGACAGGCCAATCGATCGACCAATTCATGTTCTTCAAATGCGCTTCGGTAATACCACCAATGCCTTTGATCATCGCAACACGCGCAATCATTTTGGCAAAACGAACGAGTCCATTTTCCCAATAAACACGCTTTGAACGAGTGACGCTGGTAAGCGGCCACATAAGGAAAGCAAGGGTAAGTGCTGAGCGTTGACTTGCTTGATTGTCTCCTTCAGCGACAGGGGGGACACCACTGTCATGCCCGAACTGCATACGCAGCATTTCAGGATATTGAAACAAGTTGTCGGAAATTTTCGGCGGTTCAACGGTTTTAATGTCAGGCGATTCACCATTAACGGGGTTTGTGCCACCCAGGTCAATCACATCGCGGATAGCGCCAGGAATTTCGCGTACTTTGATCTGGTTGGTGTTGATCAGGTAAATGTCGCGGTGTGCTCCTTCTCGAATAGCATCACCAAAGTCTGCCAGGCGTGCGTTCATCTCACGACTAAGTTCTTTCAGATCATCGACAATCGACATACCGTAGTATGATCCGGCTCGCTGGTTCGGGATATACACGAACGGAACAAAGCCATAAGGGTTCTCAGCGTGATCGTAGGTAATCGACTCGCCATTATCGAATTGATAAGTAATCGGCTTGCCATTGAGCGTGATGTTGATCTCGTCTTTTGTCCAATGTTCGATATACAATGGACTTCCGCTTTCACTGGACACCTGAACACCGAACCGAAGGGCTGCTTCACGCGCTGGCATACGCCATACCACGAACGCTTCCAACAGATTATCAGGGTTCGAGGTTTCCCAAACAGGTAAAAAGAAGTCTGGCAGCACGTATTCAATTTTGATTTCGTGCTCTAAGTCCAGTGCATCAGGCGAATAGGAGACTTTGTAAACCATGCCGCCCAGAAATTGCGATATTAACCCGCCTTCATGTTTGAGCACGTTACCGTTGTTGTCAGACCAGACTTGATTGATAAACTGCTCTAGTTCAAGAGCGTGTGTCTTGTTTTCTTCCGTAGGCGGCACGCTTTTATCGCTCGTGCGCGGTACAATCCGAACCGGACACAAAGTTTCTGGCCCTTCAGGAACTTCTCCCCACAAGACGTAGTTGTGCTTTTTAGCAGCAGTGGCAATGTAGTTGATCTGTAACGGATAGCGCAAAACAGGTTGACGATTGGCGTCCAACTTGTTTGGGATCACTTCGTTCCACACTTCACCTGTAAAAAAGTTCCAATAGTCGAGATATTTCTGACTTTGATACGCCCACCGTGCAGAGGGGAACGACGACGGCAGGTATTTATCGTCAATAGCGAATCCACCAGTACCGTATCGTCTATCCTGTAAATCCTGTTCGTATATTGGCATTATCGAGCACGCCTATCCTTTACATAATGAAAAATGGGGGCAGCTGCTGGATCGGGCGATACCTTGTTGGCAAGGCGCTTGATCAGTCGCGCCCATTTGTGCTCACTGATAAGCCATGCGGCAAAATCGTTTAAGAATTTTGCAAGCCAGCGCCTTGCCTTGATGATCATCGCGTCGTCCTCTCATACCGATTGCTGACACCCCGGATGTGTCTATCGTAAGTCTGTTGTTTACTGCTAGGCTTAACAAGCCCTTCTATGTCTGGCATGTCCTCATAGTAGTAACGGCGCATGTATGCAGCGCTCATGGCAATACACATCACAAGGTCCTGTTTGAGTTTGGCGTCGGGCAAACGATAGTGGCTCAATTGGTTTACCAGATGTTCGATGTAAGGGATTTTCATCATGCCGCGCCCCATAAAAAACTTTGCAGCATTGAGTGCCAGATATTTACCTTGCGCAGCGAGGTTGATCCCTTCAGTTTCGAGGGACATAGTAGCAAAAACCAGTTCATTGAAGCCTGTTTGCGTGCCAGTGCTATCGAACCCGTTACGGCCTTTGGCGTTGTAACGCTTTACGTAATCCTCGAAAGCGGTAACGAACGGCCAATAACTGCCATTACAAAACACCCAATTGAAAGCCTGCAATCTGGCAGGTTGACTTGGAAAATCAGTCACGTCCCACACCATAATGATTGCACTATTTCGATCAGGTGGGTTCGACTGCCCAGGATCGGCAATAACGATGTAGACGCGATTTTTTTCAGGCGGAATTTCCCAATGATAAACGCCTACACGGTTCGCTTTTTTCAGCACAAAGCCGAGCTTTTTATCGGGGTGTCCTTCCGGCAGTTCAGTTTGATACTGAACGACATTGGTCAACCCTTCGTCGAGATTGAGCTTGATAACACTGCTCGGAAAATGCTCTCCGTTACCAATTGGACGAATACCCTTCATCCACTGCGCAATTTCTTCCTGTGTACCACCGACGCGCCGTTCAAGACTTTCGAGATCGCGCTTGGAAAGCCAGATATTGTCGTATGATGTGACCGTCATTGACAAATACGTTTCAGGGTTTGTTTCTGCCATATCATAGCGATACCAAAGTTCAGGATTATCGCCAGCGTTCGCGATAAAGATGAGCTTTCCCAACCTTGCCCGACCATGCACCTGTCCACGCAAACGAGAACCTAAATCGCGCGTGAGAGCATCCAAATCCTGAAACTTCTCGGCCTGATCGAGATAAATAATATCGCCTTCCAGCGTGCGGACTTTTTCAGGATCATGTTCGATTGACAGTAGTTCGATCGTGCTTTCACCAACGTAGCTGTTTTGAATGACAATGCGCGGATAAGGCTTTTTCGGATACGACACTACCCATCGATCCCAATACGGCGTTCCTTTCGCCCACGTCATGATGTAGTTGTAGACTTCCATGCTTTGCAGCATTTGCGGAGCGACGGCAAAGCCTCTGAAATGGGGAATAGTCGCCGCAAGCGTGAGCAGGGACATAGCGATCTCACTCGTTTTGCCGCTTCCAAAACCGCCCAATACCGTAACGTCAGGCTGTGGGCAGTGATGTACTTTCAACTGCCAGGGCATCCATAACCAGCCATGATGATCGTGAAAGATCGGACGGTTCAACTCATCCTTCAGAATCTTGTACGTTTTTGCCGTCTGACTATTCGAGAACGTTACTGAATCTTTCGGTGAACCAAGCTGCATCCACCGATCGTACATTGCTTTCCAGACATTTGAGCGTTCTTCATCCAAAGGTTCAGGCACAGCTTTCCAGAATGTGCCTGAAGTTGGTGTTCGTAAATAATAATCGGTGAAAAAGTTTGCGTTGTCTGTGGCTTTCTTGAAAATTGCAAAATCTTGGGGAAGAATTTTGTCAAGCTGCTTATCGATGTTTGGCGAAGTTTTAATACGGGTCACTGTTTCTTGTGTCCTGAAATGCTGGAATGGTTATACAAGCCGTCAAAACCTTTCGGACGTTCTTCGACGATGAATACCACGCCACCATCTTCGATTTTCAAATACGTTTGACCGGACAATTCAAGGCGTCCCGGTTTTCCATTCTCCAGCCACATACGATGTACGTGAGCATAGTTCGGGTGTTCTACATCGATTCGCTCGTTCATTCTGCGTTCCACCCAATCTTCCAAAGTTTTTCGGCAACATCCAGATGAACCCATTTGCCCGGCTCATAACGAACAATCGGAATACCCATTCCAGATAGTTGATCGAAGGCATGATAAACGGCTTGTCTGGATACGCCACATTCACGACCAAACACCGTTGGGCTGATGATCGCACCATCCACAAACTGCATATACAATTTGACCAGCCGTTGGGCTGTCGTCAAGTCTTTATTCTTCATCTACAAATCCAATCGTGTATTGGCAAAGCTGCTCGATAAAAATGCGGGTCATAAACAACAGAACATCGATCGGTACAGACTCGCCCAAAATATCGCGCAATGCCGTGTAATATTGACCGGATTGCACGCCTGCTTTTTCGGCGGTGGATACTTCTTTCTTTTTCATAATACTCCATTGTATATCGTATAAATCAAGATAGAGATGCGACGGTAGTGGCTTGCCCATTCCTGTGTTTCTTTTCATAACATCAGTATACGTAAAAATAGGGCGAAACACAAGCCATCAAGCGTTGTGCCCAGGATGACGGAGTGATAATTTTTACTTCCGATAAGATGACTTATCAGGATGTATCGAGCTTGTAGGGCATTTTGGGGAAAAAAAGCTCACACGCGAGGCTCGGAGTTTTTAAGGGGGTCATACTGATTGATTTCAGAAAGTGAAAAGTGAACGTGGGGGTCTTCTCCACTGCTTCTCACTGATGTATATAAAAGGATGAACAACCAATGCTCAACACAGCCGTATCAGATGCCCGGACACGCCGCGCTACCGCAACGTTCGCCTGGCAAGCAATGATAACGTGCGCCATGAATACAAAAGACCGTCGCCTTGCCCGTGAATGGGCAGAGATAGTGAAGACGGTGACGACCCGGACGAATGAAAGGCTGGCAGTCATTGACTGCGATAGCGTCCTCGATAGCTGTAACAGGGACGCATTTGCACATGCTGCGGCTAAGTTCCAAAAAGGTGGTGTGCTGGCTGGTTATCCAGTCATGACCATCGACGAGTGCATGGCTGCGATATTCGGCAATTAACACTTCCTCGCAGGAGACGCCGCTTAGCAAGCGGCGGAATGCGGCAGTACGGTTCTAAGCCCGTACCTCATTGGTCTTGTTCAGGTGGCCTTTACCTGACTATCGGGAGAACAAACAATCATGATCAACAACAACTTTCGCAACGTCTGTATCGTTGCTGCCGCGATTGACACAGTAGTGGGCAATACTGCCCGCCACACAATCGTGCGCATGAGCAATGCGACGTTCCATTTCCGTGCCCCAACGGGAAAGTTTGTCATTCACGTCGCCTTAACAGACGACATTGACCAATACACAGACGCTACGTCTGGGTTGGTGTAAGTCTCGCGCAGGAGACGCCGCTTAGCAAGCGGCGGAATGCGGCAGTACGGTTCTAAGCCCGTACCTTGTACAGAAAGGAATAGACCATGCGGCAGATTACCTTGCAGAAACACGTTGCAGATAAAGCTGCATGGCTACTCAGCACCGTTGGGTATGTCGTCGTGAAAGACGGGACAAAGAATGTCCTCGTCACACACGGCAGGGCTGACGGATCGATGCCTTTCCTCAAGGATGTCTTTGAGTGGGGAATCGCTTTCGATGAGGTGGTGTGCTGCTATCCTCAGCAGGTCCAGAAAGCTAATCCTACCCTCAAGGTGTGGGGTAACTGGACGTGCCGGACGAAGATTTCGTTCGGTCCAACGGGTGGATTTTTGTTTCTATCAGAAACAGAGTTCAATAGCCGGAAAGCGCAGAGTGTACAGGGATAAAACCCTGTATTAATGCGGCAACATCGTTTCAAGCCGATGTCCGTGTAGAGATGGTGGAATACATCTCAACACAAGCAGATGCAGACACTGCTTACTATGTCTGGCAATAAGGAGAATTTCCGTGAACAGTCGACGCTGTGATAATGGGCTGAACCATGCCCATATATCGAAGGGCAGCATGAAGCTTGCCCATAATCTCGATGACCGACAAGAACGGGCTAGTGTGAAAGCTACGCCTGCTCAAGTAGGGCTTGCGTCCCTACAAGGGAAAGCGTACATCACCGAGCTTATCGCTCGGTTGCGTGCTGAAAAAGCCGCTCGTGAAGTGCTGGTTTTGCCCGGTCAAACAGAAGGAGTGAAGTAATGGACGCCATGCTGCTATTCGTTGTCGGTATCTTGTTCTTCGTTGTCGTTCAGATGGGCAAGCGCATTGCCTGGATGAACGCCAACCCCCGTGTTGTCAGCGTTGAAACCGTTAAGGAGGTGACGGTTATGCCGTTGTCTTTGTTGGCAGCGTTGCTCGTGCCCATTGACATTAATGGGCATGACGCTATCAGCGTCGGAGGCATATACTTTGCCTTCATGGAAGAAGGCCGTGTAGTGGTAAAGTTTGACTCATATAACAATAAATGGGTCAAGACAAGTTGGGGAAGGTTTGCGGATCACTGCAAACGTAATACACTGCAATTACCTGTGTCTGGGCAGGCGTCGGTAATTGCAGCAGTGAGCAGCGCTCCTGTCAGGCCAAGCACAATCCCACAGCATTATGTGTGGGACGATAGCTATGGTGGTTACGGGGCATGGGTTGCTCCGTAGTTATTCGAAACGGGTAGCATTGAACTGGTCGATACGTCCACGAGTGTAGGCGTTCAACTCGGCCAGTTCAATATCAACACGAGCTTCTTGTAGCTCGTCATACGATGGTTGCTTGATAGTAACTGCCGCTTGCTGTTGGTAGTCTGCCTTGAGCATCGTGTACAGTGCATAATAAACGGCTGCCGATGCAATAATAATGATTGCCACGTCCATAAATTTATCTCCAATAAAGCCTTTGTCTTGCTATGCAGTGTAGCACAGATAGAGGCTTTTGTCTATCCCGTATAAAGGTCAACATGAATAACCAATCGCCGATCGCCGCTCGTTTAGCTCGTGGATCAGTTCAATTACCTACGCCTATGCAGGTAATGGAAAGCACGGATTATAGCCGTGCCTTGCAGTATCAATTTGAGGCTTTCATTACGAAGGCCAATCGTCGTGTACTGTCAGATGCGATTAACCACCTACAAGACCTGAGTAGCAGCAGTGATGCTGTGCAGAAGATGGTCTATCAAGGCTACGTCTCGTCCCTGTCTGTGCTGATGGGGGTGAACTAATGCTATCAGAAACCATGAAAATAAAGATACAGGCGCTAGTTGATGATATGGCGTTCAAGTATGATACATCTCGTATGACGCCATTGATGCGTTATCAGATAGTTGAAGTAATGCAGGTTCTACACAATAGCCATAGCGACGGTGAAGCCGTTGTTGCTATTGAATATGCGAAGGCTATGGTCGCCACTATCCATGCCTGGCATAAAGCAGGTGTGCGGCAAACGTTCTAATAGACTCATCGCAGGCAATGGCATACATCAGGGTTCAAGTCCCTGAGCCTGTATTAAAGATTGCTCCAATGAGTGGTCTTGCTTTGTTATAAGGAGAATGGCATGAAGCCAGCTTTTCAAATTGCGGCACGGTCGTGGGGAAAATTGATGCACACGACGTGGTATCAATGCCCCCGACTGAAGCGAATCATTTACCGGGCAGATATGGACGTCCGGCAGAATGAGATTAAAGAAGACGAGTATCGACGCAACAATCAAGACGAGGCGGACGAACACGCCGCCAGCCGTCGCATTATGGGGTTCTAATCGGCTACCGCAGATAAAGGCATACAGCAGGGTTCGAGTCCCTGCATCTGTATTAAAGCTCATCCCAATGGATGGGCTTGTTTCATTATAGGGAGAATTTTTCATGGACAACCAAAATGATTCAATCACGTTCGGCTTTGAAGTTGAATGTTTGATTCCCGAAGGGGAGGCACTCAACATCGGAAGGCACGGACACGGAACAAGTGTGCCCTGGCTCGTGGGTTGGGCGGTTGAACGGGATAACAGCGTTAAGGCCGGGGAACTCAATGGCTACGAAGCCGTAGAGTTCGTTTCGCCCGTGTATCCGCTGGAAACACTGCCAGCCGCTCTCGCGGCGATACAAGAGATCAAGAATCATGGGGCAGTTGTGAACTCCACGTGTGGAGGCCATATCCATATTGGCCTTAAACACTGGTTGGGGACGACGCCGACCCAATCAAAGATTCTGTATTTTCTCCTCAAATGTATTGAGGGGATGGCGCGTATTGAAGATGGGATCTTCGCCTATTCAGGCGGAGAGGCTCGCAGGAAGAGTACATTTTGTACTCAGATGAAGGAGATAAGAGTTGGGGAATTGTCCCTCAACTCTTTAGAAAACGGGGGGCGATACACGTCCCTCAACTCCAATTCGTTTTGGCGACACGGAACAATCGAGTTCCGTCTGTTCGATGGGGGGGTCGACCCCATCCAATGGGAGAAAAACCTCAAAATCGCTTTGAGGTTGATCGACGCTTGCGACAAAGAGGAGGCACTGCCCCTTTTGGGGATGAAGTTTACAAGCCTTAAATGGCTTGAGAAATGGGCAGGAGTCGAAGGACTAAAACTCCACGATATACCATTATGGTACGTCGTGGAAGGCAAGATCGTAATGGCAAATGCAGCGCCATTTCAGAACGCGCGCGCGTTCAAGACAAACCGCGCGGCGTGGTACTACCGGGAGTACCTCAAGCGAAAAGAGGTGTTCTCTAAACATCGCCCGTTCAACCCTTCGGGGTGGGATCGCTACCTCGCAAAGGAGCGCCGTCTCCTTGAACTAATTAAAGCTGACCCCGATTACGGGGCAGATGCGTATTGGGCGGAAGAAAACCCCGTGTGCTCGATAGTTCTACCCGATCTCAACACTTGTTGGGATGATGTTGTTATTCCCTTCTAGATTAAATAGCAGAAACAGTGTTCCGGGGTGCAACTCCCCGGCTGCTATCTTGGCAATTTTGCCAAATGTATCGAAAGGTCAATTCCCATGAACAACCAATCCAATTTCGTCAACAGCGCCGACTTTGAGCTTCAGTTGGCAAATGCCCAACTGAACGACGACAGTGAGGCGTTCGAGCTTCTCCTAATGATGGGAGAGGAAGACAACGTATACGGTGAGGAGCGCGTTGCTCCTGAACTGGAGGCGGAATGGGAAGCCCCAGAAGCGATCGAGTATGCTTCTGAAGCATCTGAACCCGCCGAGCAGGAGGAGGACTTCGCGCTGGAGGCCGATGAAGTTTTGCCCTGGACGGGTATTAAGTTGGTAAAGGCAATTGCAAACTGGAAAAAGATGGGAGTCTTCTTCCCAGATGCCGATACCGCTCGTGCCTTTGACGAGGCGATTTGGTCGTGTGCTGACGATCAAGACATGGACGCTTTAGACGAACTCGTGTTTCAAGCAAAGAAAGGGGTATTTCCAAAGCAGGGGGAAGACTTCGCGCTCGATCAGTCCGTCCCGCTGCCGATGACCGACAATCAGGAGGACTTCGAGGAAGTCCAAGACAAGCTGAAAGAAATGGGGATACCCCCATTGACCGCAATCGTCGCCCCTACCCACGGCGATTGGAACGCCATTAACAAAATGGCAGCGCTTGAAAAAGCGACCACCCTTCTGATCAACATGAAAATCCAGGCACACGCTGAGGATAAAGCGATGTGGCAGGAAAAGATCAACGCCAAGAACCGAGAGATGGCGGCTCTCGTGGCGTCGGTCAATGCGCTACTGAATCCCACCCGTCCGATTTACGTGGCAGATGCGCTGCGTAAGAAAAACAAGCCGCTCGGCTATTCACAAACAACGCAATTCCAGCACTCACCAGAGTGTTTGGTTGCCTGGCGCTTTGCGAAAGTCGATGAGTATGTGTCCCAACGAAATTGGAAACGCGCCCAATCTCAACTTATTGGCGTCGTTGAGGGGATAGAGCTTCTATTCCCAGGCACACTGGCTGACATTGTGGATACGGTCCGCCGTATTCGCAACTCAAAGCCCGATGGCTTGATTAAAGCTGTCGAAAAGGCACGGGGCAAATATATGCCCATGATCAGCGACGGTTATGCCACCTGCGCTGCACTGCATGTGCAGAAAGAGACGGTGTAACTAAGCGTGCACAACGTATGGATGCACGCACTTGATCCACCATTGCGCCTAACGGCGCTAAACGCGCTAAGGCGCTTATTCGTGCTAAGGCACTCGACTAAGGTCAGGTGCTCGTCTGACCAGAGGTAATCGTCCGGGCGTTTGCCACTCGACTTGCCAATGGATATAAACACGCCTGGCATAATAAATGGGCGTTAGCCTGTATTTTCCCCAACTCAAAACGCTCGTTTATGTTATAATACATAACAGGGGAACGAGAAAGTATGGTTTTTGACCCCTCTGGAATGAATCGATCTATGCAGAAAAAACTTGTGATACCTACCGCATTATGCAAAACTTCACAAGTCAAACTGCCGATTTATTCATTCCGCCACGGTGTAAAACGATACTTTTGTCCGGACAAAGGAGAAAATGACTATGCCGATCGTCTATTTAAGTCACTATGAGACACTGCTGCACAAGAGCAAGTACATTGGCGTTCGCTTTTTGTTATGCGAAAAGGATGAATTGGAAATCCTTCAACATGCCAGGGTCGGTATTGATGATTGGGTATATGACGTTCACGCCCAATGCGATAATCCTTATAACTGGTATACCTCTATAGGCTATGGCCTTCAACTGCCTAACGCTTTCGTCTGGAAGCCTGTTGTCGTGGGCAATATTCGCGCTTGGGATGGGGGAGCAGAGAGCCTGCTCATCACGTTTCTTGCCAATATTCCCCCCGCAGCGCCGTTAAGCGTTAGTGTTTGGGAGTAACACTTCCAGTCCCTAACTGCTCACTTTCTTCAACCCTGAAAAATTTTCACTTCTAAAACAAAAAGGATAAACAATCATGACCATTCAACAATTCGACTCATTCACCGACTTTGAACTCACCACCCACATCTATCTGGGCACACATGAACAAGGAGAATTTCAAATTCTTAATCGGTTTAATAGGTTGCGTCTCTATAAGAATAAGCAGGTGTTTCAAGAGGCGGCCAAGCAGTGCAATGCGCCGATCATCATAGTCGAGATCACGCCATCGATGTTAGTGGCGTACGTCAAAATTCAGGACGCCTACAATCCTTTCACAAACGAGTTTTTGCCCACCGGAGCATATACCCTTTCGACTATCAGAGAGTTGGAAAGAGACGGGTGGGTAATCATCCGTCAGAGCTAATTTTCCTTGAAAAATGTCTTGCAGTGTTATATAATATAACAAAAGAAAGAACAAGCATGAACGACCAATTCACAATCGATATGACCCACGTCAAAGAAGCTGCGCAATTGATTGAAGACGCAGCACTTCGCAGCGATGAAGTGGCAATCCTCAGGTTCACACGAGAACTGAACAACCACCTGATTACAGGGTGTCGCTCTGAAATGATTGCAGATGCTTGGTTCAATATGATGATGGCTAATTTCACAAAGCAGGAGATCGAATATGTCGCTCTTTGATTGGCTCGATGTTGCGGATGTGGCACTAGTACAGGCTTTGATGGTCTATACCGGGCTGATGATGCAGGCCATTGAAGAGTATGACCTAGAAAAGTTTAAGCAGTACATGGATTTTCTGCCGTGCGTGTATCAGATGCAAACACCGTGGCCGCGTTTTGCCCAAAAAGATTTAATGATGAGCCGGGCAGAGGAAAAACTGCCCATTGTAGTAACAATCGATGACGGACAGTTCTAAGGAGCATTATGAACATCCAAGATATTAAGCCTGATCACGAAACTTCCCAGGCGAAATTCTGGCTCATACATCATAACCGTGATGTAGATATGGTCTGGCAGACGCATGAGGAGCAATTCGGGAACGTGGTAATTATCGTCGAAATGAAAGCGGAATATCTGCACTGTAATCAGCTAGGCTGGCTGTGGCTGAGCGACGATTTCACCGACGATTTAGACCTGTCGAACATTCGCATCATGGACTGTGGCGACCATGAAATATGGGCGTTCGATTATAACGTTGACGTAACGCTTTTCGGATAGTTTTGACCGGACAAAGATTGCAGGTGGTAGCGTTTTTCTACCACCTCATTATAAGGAATGAACAACCATGAACAACCAAATCACCCAACGCGCAATGATTCGTCACTTCCTGTTCATTCTTGAACAAGGGAAGCCTGAGCAATTTGAAAAGTTCCGTACCGCATTTGTCGAGTACGCCCGAAATCTTGGATTTGCCACGTGCTGGCATGAAATGGTTTTGGCGACCATCGAGTACCAGGAAGAATTGTTCGACCGAGCGGTAGAAAATGAAAATGTGGAGCTTGCTGATGGTTTGCTGGCACGTCGGGAAGTGTACAAGAATTTGTACAGTGCCATGCGTGGCATCGGGCATTACTTTCCGATCGAAAACCTGGAAATGGAATTTGCATACTAGAAATGGAGCGCACCGTGATATTTTCTCTTTATGGCGTTTGGCATATGCCAGACAATTCAATGAACATGGTTTGTCCAATCTGTAATGATACCGTTCGCGTCCTTTGCACAAACTGCAACGGCACGGGCACGGTCGCTGCGGGCTACTATGTTTGCCCCGCTTGCGATGGGCTTGGTATGGAGATTTGCTTTATATGCGATACGACCTTGTACAAATGAAGCGATATATCATATGTATCTATCGCTGCGATATAAGTAAAGAATGGGGTGTTATCCGAAAAAATAGGCAATTAAGCGCGTAAAGCCCACAAAAGCGTTTGCAGTGCCAGATTATGCAGACGCGGTAGTCTGGATTTCGCAAAACGCTTATAAGCGGAATCCAGGATACACCGAGGTCGATACGGATCGAAACGTGGTCTTGGATAACCATCCAAGTGTGGTATAATAGTGCTGTGTTATGCGAGATAACAAAAGGAGTGATAATATGGACGGCTGGAAAGTCTATGTGTTGATGGGCAATAAAGTCGTGATGGATGTTTACGTAAACCTGGAAGATGCGTTTGAAGGTGCAGTTGAGAATAGTGCACGCATCACCCCATACCCGTTGTTAGCAGCCGATTTTCGCCAATCGTTATATAAAGGTGAAGTATGGTCGGCGCATACAAAGGGAACTGAGATACAACCTTCGATTAGTTACTATGTATTCGAGAAAGAGATCAAATCATGACAATCCGCGTTGAAGTGTTTTTCGGGAAAAAGTACATGGCTCGTATCATCGAACAAGATGGTGATACATCAAAAGTTATTGGCGCTCTGGTGCGCAGCCAGCTTCGCAATGAATTCGGCAGTACGTTCGGGCATGAGTATCTGATGTATGCCATGCCTGGCAAGCGGAACAATGCCGTAAGCCGCGCCGTTGACACTGTATTAGAGGTGCAAGGGATCGCACCTAATAGTGACGACCTGTGGGATCAGACACAGGTATATTGGGGTGTTCGAGTCGATGAACTGCGAAAGACTGTGAGCGTCGGCGACTAGATTAAAAAAGAGATAATATGCGCAAACTAAAACAACCGTATACTCTCATCTATGCTGGAATACCCCAGTTTAGCGTTAATATATACGATGCTCGTTTGAATTTGACTTTCATGGTATTCATGAGTAACCCCGTTGACAAGTATATTGAACCTAATGTACCGCTTGCGGAATTAGAAGCATGTATCGGCCTTCATCGTTCGGTGGAATACAAGTTCCCTGGCAGCCGTCTATAGTATCCAGCTTGCATTTTTTATCCCTTGATAGCACATATCAGGGGATTTTTCTTTGTCCGGTCAAAACTCTCAAGGAATGAACAACCATGATCTATTTCAAATCTCCTATTTTCTTCAACATGCTGTCTCTCAAGGAAGAATACAACGCCCTGGCGAAAGAAAACGCTGGCAATGACGCCGCACTTATCAGCATCAATGCGGAATATCGTTACGTCCTTGCTCGGCGTAAGTGGTCCGTTGAGCAGCAAGTCGCGGAAGCATTGGCTTTTGCAGTTACATTAGACCATGTGACCGTAGAACTGATTGGCAATTGGGTATGGGTATCCGGTGAAACCTGGACACATGCCAAAGTTTTGAAAGCGAACGGATTTAAGTTTGCGCCCAAGAAAAAGATGTGGACTTATGCAGGGGTTAAAACTGCTGGTCGTGGCGCTTCAATGTTCGCTATTCGCTTCAAATATGGCAGCCGTACAGTCAAAGAAACCGCATACCTAGCCTAGTTTTACGTACTCTCCTGTGTTATAATGACTATCAAAGGAAGGCAACTAACATGAACACAACCAAGAAAGTCGCTGACATTCGCAGCGGCTATGGGTGGAAGTTTCTCACGCCGTGGGGAAGCACCGAGGGGAACGAAGTACCCGGCATCGCGCACAAGCGCGGGCAAACGGCGGCAACTTATTACGAACTGCCGCGTCCGGGGCAGAAGTGGAGCGAGTGGCAAGTGCATCCGCAGCCGGACGCGCCTGACGGCAAAGACTGCGGGCATGGGCGCTGGCACGTGATGAAGCGCCTGGACGCGCGCTATGCGCCTAGAAGCTGGTGGCTGTGGTTCGTTGAGTATCGCGGCGTTATCGGCGAGTCGGAAGAAAAGGTCGGGGTCTCTGAACTTCGTTTGCGCCGTGTGCGTCCTGAAGTTCTCTGGCGTATTGCGCGCCTTGGTCACTTGCGCGGCGCGGATTTGTCCGGCGTGAACTGGTCCAATGCATACCTGTACAATGCAGACTTGAGCAGCATGGATTTGCGCGGTTCAGACTTGAGCAATGCGGACTTGCGCAATGCAGACTTGTCTGGGACAAACTTGTCCGGTGCGTACTTGTCCGGTGCGAACTTGGGCGACGTGAACTTGAGCCGTGCGCATCTGAGCGATGCAAATTTCTCCAGCACGAATTTGCGAAATGCAAACTTGTCCAATGCGAGCTTATACAAGACGGATTTGTCTGGCACAAACCTGAGCGGCGCGTGCTTACGTGGCGCGTACTTATGTGGATCAAACGTATACCATGCAAACTTTCGCGGTGCAGACTTGAGCGACGCAGACCTACGTGACGTAGACGTTCGCCGCGCGTACTTGTACGGCGCGAACTTGTCCAATGCAGACCTAGATAATGAGAATTTGTCCAAATCGCCGAAGAATGGATGAGTGATATGAACACAATTGAAAAAGTCGCTGAATCTGTTCTCGTTCGCATGATCACAGACACTCGCTATGACGGTAAACCATTTCGTACATTTGATGATACCGCCGAAGAATGGATGAGTGATATAATCATCCAATCAGCGGATAGTTCTAATCTCGACACGCTGTATACGTATGGCGAACAAGTGCTAATTGCCATAGCCGGAAACTATTCCGATGATATTGAGCCGGACACCCATATATCTAGTCTCACTGCCTGGTTAGCTGCTGATACCAGTCATATCGAGTATCTGACTGATGCGATGGATAATGGCGCGTCTGATGGCGGTAACGGTTTTGATTTACTACAAGCCGCACAAATGATTTTCTTGGATGAAATGAAAAACAACATGATTAACATGTTGGAAGATCAGATTGTAGAAGAAGAAGATGAAGACCTGGCAGAAGGAGGAGAAAGCGAATAATGGACACAATCGATAAAGTTTTTCTCAGTGATTTGATTTTGAAGGGTATTCCGTATCGTCCACAAGCGACTGGATTATATTTCAAAGTTACAGAAGTAGGCGTGTGCGCGTGTGCAATGGGCAGTGCGATGGAAGGCGCAGCGGGCGAATTTCAAGACACCAACGAATATGACGCTCGTTCTTACGACATGCTGATAGATGCTATCGGCTATGATCCGCAATTGCAAATTGCTCCAGAGACCCTGTGCTGGCATTTCAACGTGTATCTGAGTTGCACAGTGTTCGACGTTGTTACCTATATGAATGACAATCTCAAAAGAACACGTGAGGAAATTGCCGCTGTATTGAAAGAGCATGGATTATGAAGAAGCGGATTTGGAAGAAAAATATAGCCGCTATTTGTACATCCTGTGGCTCAAATCGCACCTGTGTAATAAATGGTAGTTTGCACGGCTGCCATAGCTGCGGTGAAGAATTCAAACCTGACCAACCACACAAGCGTTATGAAACAACGATTGATAATGATGGAAATATTAAAAGTCGAACCATCATTATACCCGTACACCCAAAGGCCACTGTATTGAAGGAGCATGGATTATGACCTATAAGAGTTATCGTAACTACCAGACATGGCTTATTATGATGTACATCGAGAGTGATGAAAAACTCACTGATCTGGCAAATAACACGGTCAATCAATTTGTCGAGTTAGATCAAGCGGCTGACGCATTGGAAAAAGAAATTCGCTATGTTATCAAGGAGATTGCGATTAATCGATTTCTCCAAGGGCTTCTAATGACAGCCCTGGACGATGTACTCTGGGTACAAATTGCTCGTGAGTGCAAATATGAAGATGAATTAGAAGATAATCAATGGAGTTTAGAGAAATGACCTATAACAATTGGGCAAATTATCCGACCTGGGCAATTGCCAACCAGATCAACAACGTTGAAGCAAACTTGTTCGATATACAAACGATTGTTCGCCTGTCGGAAGACGTATACAGAGCGGCTGATAACATTGAAGGATTCTGGACTGCCAGGATCGACTTGCTCAATCTTACGGGCGCTGCGGACGATTTGATGAGCTATGCACTTAACCACGTCGAATGGCTTGAGATTGCGAAGTCAATCGCGGCTGATATGTATGAGGAAGATAAATTTGTAAGTTTTTCCGAGTGGGATGCTTATCTTCGTAATGCCGAGTAAGGGGATTAACCCTGTGTTTTCTTGTTCTACCGTGTTATAATGGATAACACGGTAATGATTGCAATAAAGGAATAAACGACTATGACAGGTTCAGTATCTCACGCTGTTTCAGGCGAAGTTACCAAGTCTGAGTTCAAATACGCAAAAGATGGCAAAGGGATTTTGTTTTTGACAATCCCTGTCGAAAAGGGCTTTGGGGAAACCAAGAAAACAACATGGTGGAAAGTTGCCGTACAAGGCCAACGTGGCGAATCGCTCGCGAAAATCGTTCAAGTGCCAACGGGTGAACGTGCCCGTAAGATGATAATCAGTGCTAGCAGCGACAATGCAAGCATCGAACCTTACGTCAGCGAAAGCACTGGCAAAATGGGGGTCAATTGTACCCTGTGGACATATAACGCCAAAATCCTGTCATGGGGTGATGTGAAGTTTGAGCGCAATGCGCAAAATACTGACAGCCAAAGTAATAATAGCTCGGCTGATGATGACGAACTTCCGTTCTAATTGAACGGTTCGCGATTTTCAGGGATTACTCCAATGAGTAGTCCCTTTTTCTGTATATAAAGGAAAAAAACCATGACTCTCAATATCAATTCTTTGTTGAAACAACTTGAAGCTGGTGAAATCCAGGCGGCAATCGGTCAACTTAAAGCATACGACGGCGTGGTGTTTTTCGGGGGTGTTACCGCTGAAGATATTATATATGAGCGAGTAGACGAACTGGACGATCTAACCGACGAGCAAATGGCCGAGCTTATTGTGCTCGCAGAAGCCGAAATTGAAGCGATTGCCGAATCGATGGGTGAAATATTCATGGATGGTGATTACGGTGAGTTTGGTTTGCTTTTAAGCAATGCGGTTAGCGATAGTGGTTTTGAGAACCCGTTCTATAAAAACGTAGATGATGAAGGTGATGATGAACTTTCCGAATAAAGACAAGTCCTTGTCCAATCCGACAGACTTAGGAGAACTTTACCTGCAAATCATTCACCAGGCATTGCTCGACATGAAGACTGCCAACAGTGCCTATAACGCCGCCTCTGGCCTTGCAGCAGAAGGGAAGTATTACAACCTTTACAAGAACGCCACTAAAGTATACAACCGTGCCTGTGCAGCATTAGGAGCACATGTGTACATGAACGCCCTGGAAAAGCATCAATGATTATTACTACAGCGTATGCGATGTTTGTCCGGACAAAAAGCGCTTACCTGCGATCAACTCTTGAATTTTTGAATTGACGATAAGGACACGATTATGACTGAGAAAGTTTTGGCGTGGCATTTTCTGAACACCGACCGACGTACCGGATTTGGTGAAAATATCCTGGTTAGAAAAGGTCAGACCCTTAAATTGGACGCTGCCCCTATGGGCGGTATTGGCATTGGGAAATACGGTTATCATGCCAGTGTTGAGCCGATGGATGCGCTTGCATACATGCGCGGAACAACGGTAGAACGTGTCGAGATGGGTGGGGAAATGATCGTTGATAGCAATGTGCTGTGCGCTACAGAACGCACCTGTTTGGGCATTGCAGATGCAGAGGATGCGCTTTTTGATTTTGCTGCGTGGTGTATCGGACAAAAAGGAGTAACAGTCTATTCTTGGTTCATAGCAAATAAAGAACTCGACGACCTGGGCAGAGAGTACCCTACAAACAATTTAGTAGGTAAATTGGTGCACGTTATCTACCAGGCATTAGACGTTGTAATCGATGCTGCTGTTGTTAAATTAAAAACGGCGCATGATGCAGCGACGAAAACAGAAGAGGCCATACGCATCGAACAACGGCGCACCTATAAAAGATATATGGAGCTTTATGATGAATTTGTAGCGGGCGGATCAATCGAAGCGAATAGTTTTGAATTGGACGCTGCGCATGAACTTCATCAAAAGCAATCAGAGATATATTATTTTGCTCGCGATAATGCAAAAATTGCGCGCAATGGCTATTACGATGCTTTAGATGAAGCAAAAATGCAAAACAATGACATGTTCAACCGTAAACTCGAATCTCTTCTGCTCGATCTTGTAAACTAAAGGATATAATAGCATGAACATTCAAATCAATCACACTGACTGGAAGCAAGCAATCGGCGTTGTTACAAGCGTAATCAACAAAAAGGGGCATTGGGACAGTGCGACATGGATAAAAATTGAGGCGATTGGCGACGACATTTATATGTCGGCTACAAACCTTGAAACCAGCGTACGTATTCATGTGCCGGGTCTTGTCATCGAGGAAGGAACTGTTTGGGTTGTTAGCACTTTGATCAGCAAGGCAAATGGTACGAAAAAGTACCCATGCGTAGACATTACCGTGAATGATGGAAAAGTTGTCGTTTTGGCAAATGGTCTCCGAATGGAACTGCCTGCCCAGGATGCTGAAAAAGCAGCGGATATGGAGTTTGAATCAAAAGCCGATACGATTATCATTGAAGATACTATCGCGTTTACCTGTGCAATCGATACAGGCGTAATGCACGCCGCAAAAGAAGATAACCGTCCGATCTTGCAAGGCATTGAATTATCTTCTGAGAACAACCTGTTTACCGCGATTGCTGCTGACGGCTTTCGGCTTTCAAAATGCACCTGGGCAGCCAATTACGAAAACATTCCCACCTTCCGCGTTATTATCCCGGCTACAGCGCTCAAACTTATGTCGAAAGTCGGCTTTTCGCGTAATTTTCGCGTGCTCTTGCAGATCGAAGAATCTCACGTACACTTCACGCTTGGCGATACTCAGTTCATTGTACAGCGCATTGAAGGAAAATACCCCGACGTGGCGCAAATCATTCCTGGTCCGTCATTGTATCATGGATATGGTTCGATTGAAGACTGCTTGCCTGTTGTGGCAAAAATTGCCAATATGATCAAGCGTCCGTATTGGGAAGCGGACAATGGTGTTCGTTTGCATCCAGAGGGTCTAGCGTGGGTGTGGACAAGCAGCAAGGCCGATCTGGTTTTTGAATCGCATTGGCCTGTGTATTACAAGCAGGGGTTCGACTTCCGCCCCAATATGAGTTTCAATATTCGCTATGTGCATGATGCTCTGGTTGCCATGCAGGGTGCTGGCGGGTTTTACATGGATACAAGCGACGGTTCAAGTCCAATAAAATTCAGCGCAAGTATTGGTCGTCTACTTACGACAATTGTCGTTATGCCGATGACTTTAGGATACAATGATAAAGATAATACCAACTCCTCCGATCCGCTGCCTGAAGGTATGAAAGATTTACTGAACTGGCAGACTGTTTCCAGTTGGCGCACGCAGCTTAAAACGTGGCAAGATACGATTATGTGCGATTTAGTCGAGCGCGAAATCGATTTGAACGAACTGGTCGAAGGTACGAATATTTTTGGCTACGATTTGCCCAACAATCTGTATCCTGAGCATGGCAAATTGTTTTGGACACGTGCTCAGGCAATTAAACTGACCTGGATCGATAAAGCAGTATCAGCTTAACAGCTTTTTGTATAATAGGGACATTCTATCCAATAAAGGAATGTCCCTATGGCAGTCAATACTCCTCAGCAAGAACTCGTAGTGCTCTGGCAAACGCTCGTCCGCACCAATTATCCCGATGTCGCTGCGCTCGATAATTCGATCAATTTGACGACGTTTGTAGTTACGCCTAACAATGATTTGATGGCTCAGTTCTTGTCACAAACACTGGCAAATATTCACGATAGCCAACTGTATGGTTTTACCGAACCGTTGACTCCGGCTCGTAAACGTGCGTTGTATCTTGAATACGTCGATGTGATGAACCAGGCAATCACGAATTTGCAGGCGCTTAGTACCGCGATCAACACTTACGCAGCCGCTCTTCCCACGAGTTAATTCCACGTAAAGCCCGGCTTGATGTTTCGCCGGGCATTTGTTATAATAGCTAACATTGGAAAGAATAATAGGTGATGACAATGGAACTCAATGAGTATCAAGCTGCCGCACGTAAAACTGCCCCCTGGGAACATGGTACACGACTGGTGTACTGTCTGTTTGGTTTAGTCGGCGAAGCAGGCGAAGTCGCCAATAAGTTCAAAAAATCAATCCGTGACGACGATGGAAAGCTCACTGATGAGCGAAAACAAGCCATGCTAGATGAATTGGGCGATACCTTGTGGTATCTGGCAATGGTCGCCCATGAACTAGATACCACATTGGAACAAGTAGCGTTAATGAACGTCGTCAAATTGTCTGGTCGGTTTGAACGTGGCGTGATCAAAGGCAGCGGGGACAATCGGTGAAAATAGAAGATCGTTTCCAGTGGGGAGATGTAGAAATTCTGATCGCGCGAAAATATCTGTACAATCTGGAAGTGAGCGATGAGCCGAACGATGAAATTCGGCTTTGGTCAGGCGATCCGCTTCCATTTTATCCAGACAAACCATTAGGCTGCACGGCGTATATCGCTTATTCCAAAAAGCCTTTTGACCGGACAAAAACACAGGCGTTACGTACCTTTGTGCTACAAAAATACCGACTTAATCCCTTGACAGACGTAGTTCAGGTGATTATGAAAGAAGGCGACGAGACGTACATCGATGTCCCGAACTTTGAAAAAATATATAGCCGGGTTCGTGTTCAATAAAGAAGGGCGCGTTAGACCTTTCGTTGGCCCACCAGATGCAATGGATATTTATCGACAATGGAAAAACGGGGATAAATCCATTCGGGCACTCGCGCCGACGTTTTCGGAATTTCAAGCATCAAAAGCCCTGCAAGGGGAGCAAATCATTATTCTTGTATTCAAAAGGGAAAAGCAGTCGCAATGAACGAATTGAACGATTTCGGAAAATTCATCTTAGCGGATCGGTATCTACTAAAAGAAACCGAGCGGATAGCACGTATCGGAAAGACAGTCGTCGCCATACAAAAAGACGGGACGCGAGCGATGGGGAAAATTGCTAATGTTGGAGACACTATTGGTGTTGACGTGGATGGTAACGTTGAGCAGTATCATATTGATTTGCTTGACTTCCTTGCCGAGACACATGCGGAACAAATGTTTGAGCGAGTTGCAACTGCGATCGCGGGCGCTGAGAAGACTCCTGAGATGCGCAAGCTGTGGGCTTCTAATTTTCGAGATATGCTTAGTGATTATAAGTTTGTCCCTGGCGGGCGCGTGTTGGCTGGCGCTGGCAATGCTGCCGCGTTAACACTTCAGAACTGTTTTGTACTTCCAAGTCCCCATGATAGTCGTGAGGGAATTTTCAAAACCTTGGGTGATATGGCAGAGCTTATGAGCCGTGGTGGGGGTGTGGGTATCAATATCTCTACCTTGCGCCCCAAGCACGCGGTAGTACGTGGTGTTAACGGTCGCTCCAGCGGCGCTGTTTCGTGGGGCGGGTTGTTCAGTAACGTCACGGGATTAATTGAGCAAAGTGGTTCGCGTCGTGGTGCGCTCATGCTGGTACTTGAAGATTGGCATCCTGATGTGTTTGATTTTATCAACAGTAAGCGTACTGCGGGTCAGATTACCAATGCGAATATCAGCATCGGGCTGTCCGATGATTTTATGACGTCTGTCAAAAACGATGGTGAATGGGAATTGACGTTCCCTGATACGAGCACGCCCGAATATGACACTTTGTGGAAAGGTGATATGGCTGCATGGCGCAACAATGGGCGTCCGACGAAGGTTTACAAAACACTTCGGGCGCGTGAACTGTGGGACGCGATTGTACAATCTGCATGGGAAAGCGCTGAACCTGGATTATGGTTCAAAGAGCGTGTTAATCAGCAGTCAAACAGCTATTACTATAACACGCTGGTATGCCCCAATCCGTGTGTTACAGGTGATACGCTTATTTACACGTCAAGTGGAGTCAGTCGCGCAAAAGATTTGTTTGATGCACAAACTGCAAATCATATCGCAATTGATCGTCGTATGGGACAAGATTATGCTGAAGCAAGTCATGTGTTTTCTTCTGGTGTCAAGCCTGTTTATCGGGTGCAGACCAAAGAAGGCTATTATGTACGTGCCACTGGAAATCATCAGATTATGACTTCAAAAGGATGGGTTGCAGTAGATGCACTCAAATCAGGGGATCAACTTCATATCCTTAATCATGAAGCAGGCTTTGGAACAAACGGCACTCACGAACTTGGGAGTATCATGGGTTGGCTGGCAGGGGATGGATATTTTAGTGGCGGACGAGCTTTTCTTGATTTTTATCATGAAAAACAAGAACTGGCTGAAACATTTTCAAAGTATGTTAACTCAATAGTCGAGCATGAAGGTACGCCAAATCGGGCATATTCGACTAATGCAAATGCAGTCATTGCGGATAAACAACAAGTCAGTTCAACCAGATTGCACCGTGTTCTTGCCCGGCATGGCATGGTGACAAACAAACTACGTGTTCCAGAAACTGTTTTTACAGGGACACGAGCAATGCAAGTCGGCTTCTTAAGTGCATTGTTTAGCGCCGATGGAACAATCGAAGGCGATTTAATCAAAGGTACAAGTATTCGATTAAGTTCTATCGATGAAGTATTGCTAGAGCAAGTCCAGCAACTGCTTTTGAACTTTGGTATTGCTAGTAAAATTTACCGCAACCGAAGAATGGAAGGTATGAAACTGATGCCTGACGGAAAGGGCGGACAAAAAGAATATCCGTGCCAACCGTTGCATGAGTTGATGCTGAGCAAAGCCAATATCGTTGCATTTGCTGAGCAGATCGGGTTTTTACTCAAAAGCAAAACAGACAAACTCAATGACTATATAAACTCACTCAAGCGATCGGTTAATCACGAAAACTTCACAGCCGAAGTGATTTCGATTACACTTGAAGGCGAGGAACAAGTATATGATTTGACCGAACCAATAACACACTCGTTCATTGCCAATGGGATTGTTGTTCACAATTGCGCCGAACAGTCGCTCCCGAATTATGGCGTTTGCAACCTGGGTGCGATCAATCTATCCAAGTTTTACGACGCCGAAAACAATGCCGTTCAATGGCCGCTGTTGATGGATACCATTCACCAAGCGGTACGCTTCCTAGACAACGTGATTGATGTAACAGGGTATTACTTGCCTGGCAATGCAGAAGTGCAGCGCAGCGAGCGCCGTATTGGTCTCTCTACGATGGGTTTAGCTGAGCTTTTGATTCTGATGGGTATTCGCTATGGCTCACCCGAAAGTCTTGAGTTTATTGATTCTTTGTATTACTTCATTACGAGACATTCCTACTTTGCTTCAGCAGACTTGGCAAAAGAAAAAGGATCGTTCCCGCAATACAAAGCAGAACCATTTATGAAGTCGGGTTTTATGAAAACCGTTACTCATGAAATTCGTGATTATGTCTCACGGCGCGGGATGCGCAATGTCACGGTTCTCACGTCTGCGCCCACTGGCACGACGGCCACGATGGTAGACACCAGTACAGGCATTGAACCCTTTTTTGCGTTCAAGTATATGCGTCGTAGTCGGTTAGGAACACACGAGCAAAACGTGCGGGTTGCCGAGGCTTATCTTGCCAAACATCCAAAAGTAAAGAAGCTGCCTGATCACTTTGTGACTGCACAGGACTTGACGCCTTACCAACATATTGCAGTACAAGCTGCAATTCAACGCTGGTGTGATAGCAGTATCAGTAAAACGGCCAACGTGCCGAACAGTTGGACGATCGAACAAACAGCCGATCTGTACATGGAGTTGTACAATTTAGGTTGTAAAGGCGGTACGATTTATCGTGATGGCAGTCGTTCCGAGCAGGTGCTCATGACCGAAATATGCCCTGACTGCAAAAAGTCACCGTTGATCAATGACGGTGGCTGCAAAACGTGTAAAAGTTGTGGATACAGCGCTTGCGACGTTAAATAATTCAAGGGCGTGAGTAATCACGCCTTTTTCTTTGTCTGGTCAAAACCTGTTTTTTGCTGGCCTGTGTGATATAATGTAACACAGAAAGGAAATCGAGATATGGACGAAGTAGATTTTCAGTTTGAAGTCGATGGCGCTGAGCTATCTGCCACGATTATGACCGATGGCAAAGTGTGGATTGATGGGGAGCTAGCTTCCGATCGTTCAAGCAAGTCATGGAAGCGAAATTATCAGCACATTGGAATCGATGTCGTATTGAACCCGCAAGGATGGGTCATTGTCCATCTTCATATCGTTGATGGTTATGGAAATATCGTGGTCGATACATCGGCTACTAAGCGTGTATTCAATGAGTTTGTGAAAGTAGCAAAAGATACCCTGTTCGAGAATAAGGTTCGCGAGATGACAATCAAGTATTTATACGAACATTTTGACGCTGCTGTGGCAAAGGTGGAATCTTATAAAGCGGCGCTTTCTTTGTGGGGGTCAAATGGCGAAACGGAAAAAGGGGAAAAAGAGTAAAGTCGTCAACCTACTGCCCGGTGAATTCATGGTCTATCCAAAGCCCTCAATTTACTTTGAGGGTAAGGAGTTCTACGATCAGGGACAGTTCGATACCTGGCAGGCAAACAAGGCTGAATATCAGGCGCTTATTCAAGCACTTGAGAATGGTGAGATAACACTTGAAAGCGCTTATATTCGCCTGTGTGTTACATCCTCATGGATGACTTGGGGCGATTGGGCGAACGCCGATCAATATGAAATCATTCCTAGCCGCTTTGGCAAAGTAACGCCACAAAAATCGACAACCGCCGAGCCAGTCGAGACTATTTTTAATTGGGAGTTAACGTGACAATCATTGCATTTGAAGGTATTGACGGATCAGGTAAAACCGAGCAATCCAAAACATTTGTTGACTATCTGCTGCGTGAGGATAACAAGGTTTGCCATGCACACGAACCAGGTAATGAGCCTTTCGGACGCAATATACAAGACTTGTTGAAAGACCACGATTGCGACCCAATCACACAAACACTGCTCCAAAATGCTGCCCGGCGGAATTTAATTGAAAATGTTTACAAGCCTGCGTTAGCTGAGAATCGTATCGTTGTTCTGGATCGCTGCTACGTTTCTACCCTTGCTTATCAAGGTTATGGATATGACATGCAGGGGTTTGGCATTGAAGAAAGCGAACAATTTAAGACAATTGATGCGATTACCTGGCAAACTATCAAGGACTATCAGCCTGACTTGATTTTCTATCTGGACGTTCACCTGAATACCGCCGAAACACGGGTGTTAGCGCGTGGTGAATCTTTCGATCGTTCTTATATGACTCGTGTTCAATACGGATATGAGCGTATGTGGCGTAAAAAGCAGATGGTATATATCCCCGCAAACGGGTCATATTGGCTGGCGCAATCACTTATCCGAATTTCCTATGAGAACTTTTTGACCGGACAAAACAATGCGTAAATTACTCTGGGTACTTTGTGTTGCGACCCTCGTTTTATGGAGCATCATCATGATTGTACTGTACAACTTTTTCTTGGGAGGCAATTAATGTTCAGAACCAAACAACCGTTTATGGGAAAGATAATTGAAGTTGATACGACAAGCTGGAACAATACACCAGCGGGGCACCAGCTTGATAATATAATTGCTAAGGTCGCTGGATGGACAGAACTCAGACCCTATTATATTGACGACAAAGGAGGCGTGCGTTACAAAGCGATACCGCCCAACGCAAAATACAATGACTCAATTCCGCTTTTTAGTACATTTTTACCATGTACTTTTAAGTTGAATTTCGAGCTTGTAGAGACAGAGTATATCGACATTCAGCAAAACGTATCATCCTGGATTGTGACCGTCAGTAAAAAAGGCTGTATTTGCCATGCGGAGGAAAACACTCTTGCATTGGTGTATTGCCGAGCCTATTTAACATGGAAAGGCATGGTAAGCTAATGGCGCTTATTGTTGTGACATACGATCCCGACTGTCTGCCAGAAGAATATATCAACTGTACCTGGTGGCCGGAAGATGAAGAGCATCCTTCTGATTATGCGTGGCGTACGCGCGGTATGATTGTAGATGCGATACAAAACGATGTAACGGTCGTTACCTTGAGCGAAGTATTCTTCGCTGCTATTCGCCTGGCAATTAAAGAGCAGCCGCTTCCGGTAGATGCAAAGCTAATCTACTATCCAAGCGTAGGCGATCCTGAGGAAGTCGAGATTGATTCTGATGGGCGGTTAAACTATTTGCCGTGCTTTAATTTGTACGAACAAATCCTTCGTAAGCTACTGTAAAAAGGAATAACACAAAATGACAACAGAAAAACAAAAGATGATCAAAGTTGACCTTGCAGAACATTCGGCGTATATCTGGTATAGCAACGAAGCGGTCGCTTGGGCAATTAACGACACGCTTTGCGATGAATTGGAGCAAGCAGGGATGCTCGCTTTCGAGGCACATTACGCGGCGTGTGAGGTCGAGGGCGACTATAGAGGAGCGTTAATTGTTATTGCGCACGGCATGAAACCAATAGACGCGCCGTTAATCATGCAAATTGTCGATAATGTATTAAATGAATGTATCGGTGACTTGGAGTAATCATGGATAACAAAACGTGGCGCGATTTGCCTGCTGGCTTCGATCTTGATCGTGTAATTGCTGAGCAGTTAGGTTATTTCGACATAGTAGAGAGTTCGTTGTGGGACGATACTTACGACGATACAGGACTTATTTACGTTTTGATTGGGCAGCACAAAAGTCTGAGGGGTGATATGCCGCTGCCTGCCTGGAGCACCGACGTAAATGCCGCATTGTGTCTGGATTTTGGACTGCCCGACGAGCAATTTGTCTCGATCAAAAAAGACAACGAAGGTTACGAAATGACCGTGCACTGGTACGGTAATAATCCCAAAGCATCAGGCGTGGATTTTGCGTTAGTTTATTGCCAGTTATGGCTGCAACGGAAGGATAGATTATGACAATATTCGAGATAGGCAATCGCGTCGCAATCAAGATAGATCGGCATTTAGCAATGATATTGCTAGGTAGCCTCATGCGAGCAGCGAGCGAATCAACTTATTGCGCTGGTTGGATGATGGGTTTAGAAGACGATTTGCCAGAAGCCTGCCAGCATCTTATAGGGGGCACAGATAATGGATATAACCTTTATATTGGTACGGTAAGCCGCATTGATGCTGAGATCATGGTCGCTATTGCTAAATCGTTAGGGCATTGGGTTGACTATGATAATAATCCGTATATCCCTGAATGTGATCAGACGGGAGTATCTCATGACTGAACAAATCGAAGTTCTCGATAAGGGCTGGATTGAACTACGTAATACGATGGGCAGCGATTCGGAAGTCGTTGCCGATGCGCGGACTTCTTACTTGGGTGAGAGTAAAGGCGAATGGGCAGATCGGCGCTTATTGACATATCTGGTCCGCAATGGACATTGGTCGCCTTTTGACCAAAGTTTTATGAAGATCAGGGTCAAAATGCCGATTATGGTTGCCCGGCAGTGGATGAGACATTTTTCGTGGTCTTTCAACGAACAATCTTACCGCTATACGGAAGCACAAAACGACGATTTTTATCTGCCAGAGATCGGTCAATGGCGGGAACAAAGCGACGACAACAAACAAGGAAGCAGTGGATTGGTATCCGAAGAGTATCAAGACTACCTCACGCTTATACTTAAAGAGCAATATCAAATGGATGTTGATCGTTATAAACACGCTATTCGCTGTGGTGCGGCACGGGAGCAAGCCCGTTTGTTCTTGCCTGGCTTCTCTCTGTATACCACTCTGGTAGCCACTGCCAGCGTACGCAGTTTGTTTTTTTTCTTCAAGCAGCGCTGCGATGAACACGCCCAATGGGAAATTCGCCAATACGCCGATGCGCTCTATAAATTGTTCGCGATACAATTCCCGTGGTGCGCAGAAGCCTATAAGCGTTACATCGAACCGGATTGGCGCGTTATGTATGAGTCGCTCACTGAAAGCCATGATAAACTACAGGCAAGCTATAAAGAATTGAAGGCCAGCATTGAACATTCTTGATTATAAACGGCAAATATCTGAACTGGTGCATATCCAGGCAGTCGATAAGGCGGTTGGCGTTCATGCGTTTGCGTCGAGTTACCTTCAGGGCTTTTATGAAGAAACGTCGATCGAGTATGCCCGCACGTTTCAAGTGCTCCTGGTAGTAACTGTTGCCGTAATGGTATCAGAAGGCATTGAGCCAGAAGAAGCTCAGCATATTGCTCGGCAAGCATTGGAAATGGTAGGCGAATATGGCTGCGCTTTAGTTGCCGAAAATGATCTTCTAACTAATTCTGTCTTATCGATTGATCTGATCGATCAGTTGTTCACAGAAGCCGCCAAAGATATTCGTCGGCGCAAAAATGCGCGTTGGAATTAAGGAGAAATGACTATGAAAACTTTTGGTGTTGGCGATCGAGTTCAATACAAAAATCGGGCGTATCCACAAGGTACAGTAACGCACGTCTGGAACGGTGGAATAGAAGTCAAGTTTGACACAGGGGCGCTTCCGGTGTCTTGCAGCCCCGGACTAGTTGAACACGTTACAGAGAATATGTATAAAGTCGGAGATTTTGTTACTCCAATCATCCCTGTCTTAAACAACATATCGGGCGAGACTTTTATCGCTGTAGGCGAAGTATGTGTGGTCACGACCGTGATAGATAAAGACAATTGCAGGATTCAAGTCGATACGACACAAAGACGTACGATATGGCACTCCGTCGATCTTAGACCTGCAACGCCCAGTCTTTTTACAAAACTTCAGGCCATGCGCCACGAAGCATATGCTAAAAAGGACATGCTTCTGCATGAAAACCTTACTGAAATCCTGGCATTACTTGCATCTACATTGAATATACAACCTATCAACTTACCTGACAGAGAGCTTCCATTCGGAGCGTATGAGGACGATCCTATTCTCTGATAATCTCAGCTTCAATGGCGGGCTGCTTGTCTTGCCCGCCGCTGGTGCTGATGTTTACGTTTACAAAGAGCGTCGTGGCAGACATGGGATTGAAGTTGTGGTGTTCTTGCTTTAGATACGTCGCTTGATCGCTGTCGTCTTTTGTTCCGCTTTCCCCGTTTGCCAGATACATCGTATAAAGCAGTTCCGTCGCGTTGATCTTATCGCGATCCTCTGCCCCGTTGATCGCGATGTTGACAGTCGAACTAATGATTGCTTCCCAATTCTGCATGACAATCGTAGATGCATTGTGAACACCCTGCATAAGCTGTCCCATGACAATGCGACGCGCTTTCGTGAGCAGCCCCCGCCAACGTTCCGTGTACAAGCTGCGGACTGATACCCCTACAATTTCTACCGCTTTTTTCTGTGTCATTCCCTGCGAAGTAAGCAGTGTAATTTTGAAACATTTCAGGAAGTCGGCAAAATCATCGACGGATACATCCAACCTGAGCATATCCTGCTCATCCGGTAGATGATCGTCAATACTTAAATCGAGAATAGCAGGCGGTAAAGCAGGCGTTTTAGGAATGGATCTAGGGTTGGGCATATGTCCTCTATGTGCCAGGCAGTATAGATGCTGTGTGTGGGTTTGCGCGTGACACTTTACGTGTTATAATAGGTAACGAAGGAATAATAAATGCACACTTCCGTTTTTGAGTTTGGTTATTGGCTTCAAACCGTTTTAGACGATTACATTATACACCTTAATGAAGGAGGTGAACCTGTCAAGCTCAATTCGCGTTCTGGCAATTGGGATAGTCAGGATAAAGTCCGTGCATCCAGTCTGGCGGCGTGTCCTAAATTCCATGCCGCCGAACGATTAGGGCTGGTCAAAAAAGAATTCGCGCCAAATATGTATTATCGGTTCGAGTTAGCGGTGCGTGCCGCCGAGTTGTATGCCGAGTCGGTATCGTGGGGTATCGGACAAGAAGGATATGTTTTTACCGAGAAGCGGATGATCAAGGTTGAGCAGCCCGTCGCTGGCACAATGGATATTTTGCTCAAGCGTGGCAAGTTTTTGATCCCGATTGAGATAAAATACACAAGTGCCGACAAATACGATGGCTATTCCGACTATCAGGTATGGCAGTTGATCGCCTATATGGAATTAGTTGGCGCAAATTTTGCTTATCTGGTCACACTTTACGACTGGCAATCAAAGATGGGAACGCACAAGGTCTGGACAGTCGGCAAAACAGAACACGGGTGGGCTGTGTTTGATACCGAAGAAGGGCGTTTGACCGGACAAAAGGATACGTTCACGCGAGATGAATATCAACGCATGATCGAAGCACATCAATCTTCCTATCGCCTGGCAAAAGAAGGGGGACTTGACGCGATTCCTGTCCCGTTCGAGACGCCTGTTGGCGAATTTCGCTGCGGAAACACAAAGCTACCCGAATACTATCAAGGGAAGTATACTAATCCGTATACCAAAGAAACATTCAAGGAAGGTGACTTGAAGCCCAAGACCGGAATTTTCACCCCGACCTGCCCTTTGTTCTCTTCCTGTTGGGCTTGCTCCGGTGAACAGAAAATAGGCCAACGTGATACAATGTATTTTATCCAAAGCGACGTTCAACATCACGAGGGTATAGATGGAACTCAATAGGAGAGATATGGCGATTTTGTATGTAATTTGCAAGCACAATATCGCTGAATTGAAGCGAGCACGAGAGCAGGATGTGCCTGAGGAAGCCTGGGCAAGCTATATGGGCGCTTGTCGCCCTATTACCCTGATTGGAAATATGAGTATAAAAGGAGCGTTGACTGAATTTATGGAAGTCAATCGCGGCTTTCCTGAACCAGTCCGCAATTTACCTAACTTGCTACGTTATATTACAAAGCTGAGGGAAGCGGGTTGTCTTATGAGCGAGCAAGATGCACCAAACGGATATGCCCCAAAACGATTAGGGGTAAATATCGCTAAATATCTCGACGGCTGCCCTAAGACAACTGATTGGCCGATCGAGACTTCTATCCAGGCAGGCAAACCTATTTATCGAGCAGCTTTGCCTTCTGCATATTGACGAAATTTCATTCCTGTGTTAGAATGAAATTGGTTGTTCATGAATTGAAAAAGAGTGTCGGCAACGGCGCTCTTTTTTGATTTATGGCAATGTTATACGCACTAACACGGGAATTAATTTTATGAGACTAGAGCGTGATGTTGCTCAGGGTGAATGTGCTAAATTTTTGAACACGTTCGGATGGGCAAAAAAAAGCGTAGACGCAATTAAATGTAAGCGCTGCTACGCAACTGTAATCGAGCACACTGACACAGGTTCGGCAGACTACACCGCAAGCCGTGGTGGACATAGCTACGTGGTAGAAGTCAAGGCAGGCGAAAAGCGTCTGTCATTTGCGCAAATCCGTGCCGATCAATGGGCATGGCTTGAGCAGTGGGAGCGCGCAGCGGGCGGCATCGCATGGTTCTGGCTTCAGTTAGGTTATGAGCGGGTCAATTCCGCAACTGACTATCCCCGTGCGGCGTATCTTGTCACTCGGCAGATACTCTTGGACATTCAAGCAAAGATGAAGTCTGAGGCCGACATAGATAACCTGCCCGCGAACGCTTTGGCCGCACAAACTCGTGTCGCTACAAGAACTAACAATCTTCATGCTGTAAACCTGCTAAGTGATTGGCGCTGCCAATGGCAAGGAAATGGATTATGGCAGCCTCATTCTGATCATCTTTATTGGAGTCTCTATGGAAAATCAACTCTCAATCACGTCGCCTGACTTGCTTGTTCAGGCACAGCATTATGCAATAGACATTATCGCTGCGGATACCGTTTCTTTGGCCGGACAAAAAGACCCGATCAGTGATTTTCTTATTGCAGTTTATCTGGCACGAACGATCAAGAGTGCCTATCAAATCCTTCGTGAGCATGTATTCCGCGTATTCGAGACGGGTTCATGGCAAGGTGTGCCTATGCCGGAAACGGACATACGGGGCAATCCGACAGGTGGCAGCTATTTTTTTGAGTCATTCGATAAATGGCTTAATGAAGTTGCCTTGCGAAGCGGATTAGATGATACCTACACGAGCACACTGCGCAACAATGTTAAATCTTTCGCGCCACTCATCGCCACAAATCAACTCATCACCAGCGACGGTGAAATCATTACTTCAGAAGATGTGCTTGGCCTCAATCGAAGTTCGTTTGAACTCCTTGCCAGCATTGCCCGCGAGAAATCCGAGCAAGGCGACGAAGAATCACTCACGATGTTGGCTGATGCAGTCCGCGATGCGCAAAGCCTTCCCCGCGCTGAACTTAAAGAAAAATGGCAGGAGCAAGGATTAATCGGTCGCAAGATAGAACCCCTGACAGGTCATTACGTCGTCAACCGTGATGGTCAAATGATATATGTCATTGTTCCTAAAAATGCCGTCGAAGAAAAGCGCCTGCAAATAATGCTTGGTAAAAGCGTCGATGTTCGTCCTGCAACGATAGAGGATATTGAAAATGACTATTTTAGACTGGATCAGCCGTGATATTCCGCTCAAGCAAACCGCAAGCACCAATGGCGGTGAATGGACTGGTGCGTGCCCTTTCTGCAAAACAGGTACAGATCGTTTCCACGTTTGGCCTAATCCCGTTGGCGGTAAAGCACGCTATTGGTGTCGAGGATGTGGGGAGCATGGCGACTGGATTGATTACGTTCGTAAAATGGAAAATTGCGGCTTCAAAGAAGCGTGCCAGCGGGTAGGACAAATACCCACCAGCACACCACTCACATGCGTCACCTATAAGCCACAACCACCTGTCCAGGACGATTTGAGCAAAGGCAAAATTACTCTATCGCAAATTAAAGATTTTCACAAGGAAGGACGCGGTAAGGCGACTTCCTATTACGGCCAATACAATATTCATCAGGAAGCCGTCGATAAGTTCCTTCTTGGCTATATTCAATACGGAAGCCTGACAGGGTATACCTTGCCACGTTTTTATTTTGGACTGCCTACAGGGGTGAAAATTCGCCTGGCAGATGAAAAAGCCAATCCGAAATATCGTGCCTTGACGAGCGGGTTGGCAGGGACAGGGTTTGGTGCGGGCATATTTAACACGGATCACGTGTCTTCACCTGATGGTAAAATTTGCGGTCCTTATTTGCCGATCCTGTTTGTCACCGAAGATGAAAAATCCGCAATGATGATCAATCAGTTGTTTCCCTGCGCTGCCTATAAGTTCGATACGCATTGGGACAGCTTTCTCAGCACGGTTTTTCAAAACATTGGTACGGTCGTTTGGCTGGCACATAATGACAAACCCGATGCTAATGGTGTTCTTGCGGGGCGTGAACAAGCAATCAAGTTCAAAGAAGCAGTTGGCCGACGTGGTACGACGATTCTTATGACCCCACGCCACAAAGACCCGGCTGACTTTGCTCGTGCCGAGGGGTTGGATACAGTCAAGCTGTGGCTTGAAACCGCTATGCCCGGACTTTAACGTTATTAACATCTTTACGTCAAGCCCCTATGCTGTATAGCAAGGGGTTTTTCGTTGAGGTATACCAATGGTCGATATTCCTGCTGTTTGCCCGTCTTGTAAAAAAACGCTGTTTCGTGGTGAGTTTTTCTGTTCACGCTGCGGAGTTCAACTCGCAGCCTTAAATCTACCCCATACCAAGATGGTCAAGTCAGAAACAAAACCTTTCATCCGATGGGGAAACCCGACATTTCGGATGGGGATGCAAATCATTATCTTTGTTGCTGAGGAGCAACTTGAGTATCTGGCAGATCGTTCCCTGGAAATAGGAAGAGCGACTATTCAGATAAAGCCCGATGTAGACTTGTCGAAATATAAAGCAGAGGAATTGGGGGTCTCGCGGCAGCACGCAACGCTTGTCCCGTCTGCCAGTACGCTTTATATCCGTGACAACAAAAGTCTCAACGGGACTTACCTGCAAGGCGCAAAAATCGAAGCAGATAAAGAAATTCCGCTCCGTGATGGGGATAGTGTCAGTCTGGGCAAGCTAAAAATTCAAGTGTATTTTGGAGTGCTATAGGCATGAAATATCGTGTCAAGTCCGTTGTTCGTTTATTCAAATCAATTGACGCTGCCTTTCTAATCTCAATCACTATGTTGATTGTCGGATACGGCATGGTCACTTTTCCGCGATGGGATAGTACCGCATGGCTCTATGCCGTAACAGGCATCGACGGCACATTTCCAGGCATTATGTGCCTTATCGGATCAGTGCTTATGATGCGGCGGCCTAGCCTTTATTGGATGATGCTGCTTACCACGCCTCTCTATTGGTATTTAGCAATCAATATCGCTTATGTGCTCGTTCGTCCTGGGCAATCGCCCGTGCGACTCGGCTTTTACGGCGGATACGTCGCGCTGATGTGGCGTGTCTATTTGACGGAGACTCATCACCGTGCAACTCTGGACTAGTCTGCCCATCGATATACAAAATGGCTTAATTGCGCTTACCGTCGCAGCCTTTGCGTATCTTATAATTCTGATCACTGTGCGCGGGCAATCCGTAAAAGCAAAATCCGAACTTCGACAGGCAAAAGCAAAAGCCGAAGCGGATACAATCGAAAACAATGAAGAATTGAAAGTAAAACTTCAAGACTTCGTGCTGGACTCTGCCAATATAGAGCGTAAAGAACGTGTCAAATTGGCCGATCAGATTAGCAAGCTGATCGAAGATAGGGCAGTCATACAGGCAACGGTCAACGCCTTGCAGGGACAACTCAAAAGCGCCGTCGATGAATCGCTCGCTTGTCGGCAAAGCATGGCTGAACTTGAAGGGCGTCATAAGATTGCCTCTGAGGAATTGGCACAACTTAAAACGCGCCAGGACGATCTGGTTACTTCAAACCGTCGCCTGAGTGACATCAACGCCGATTTGCGTGAAAACTCCGACGCGCTTCGTAAAGCAAACGTTCTACTCATTGCCCAAAGTGATGAAAAAGAAAAAGAAATCAAACACCTCGAAACAACCATAGAAGCCTTGAAGACTCAGATTGCGGGACTTACTACTGAGATGAATGAGCTTCGTATCTCGATCGGAAAATTGCAACCCGTTTCCCCTACAAAATAAAGGATGGGCGTGCTAAGCGCCCATCTTTCTAATCTAAAATTTACAAAAAATTCACAGAACTAACGTTTTTTATTATGCTTTCGCTTGCTTTATGGCATAGTGCGACTATAATAAAAGAGAAGATTTTCGTCCAAAATGAAAACGTCGTACTAACAGGAAAAATTTACTGTGATTTTATCTGACATCGCTTACATGAAATATATCGTATTTCAATTGCAATGCTTTGAACGATATGTTGAAACACAAGACAACCAGACAAATCAGTGCGTTTCAGGATTGTTTTCTGAAGCGCGATATGGTTTAATGGGGCTGATGATAGCAATTGATCCCGATTGTTTTGGGACAGATAAAGAAGATAAGGAAGAAAAAAAATGACCTCCGGATATATACAAGACGGGGAAAATAGTATTCGTTTTTTTTCCGATCGACGGCCTGGTGATGTACGGATACCAAATTATGTATACGACATATGGATGCCCATTCTAGGTTTTGTCGCAATCGGGGTTTACAGTACTTATTGTCGCCTTGAGCATGGTGAAAGCGTCAAAGGCATCACTATGAAAACACTGGCAACGGCGGGTCGTATTGGCTTGGATCGTCTGGCAAAAATAAATGACTTGTTAGAACGCTATGGTTTTATTACCGTAGCAAAACCTACGGGTATGAAAATTGTAATGCACTGGACAAATACAATCACCATTCACGATCCGCCTATGCAAGTCGATATGGAATGGATGCGGGAGAATTACCCTGAAGATTTGCCGAGTGACTATCGGCCTTTATCACCGTGGCTTATTCAAAAGACCGAAAACCCAAATGGGTATACGGCGGAATACCCATCTAGGAATTCCATCGTATACCCAAATGGGAACGCCAATATTGAACCCTTTATAGTTGAATCCTTTATATCTCCCCTGCCTGGTAATGCTACCGTGGCAGAGGCAGGTTGCGCGCAACCTGAAAAGCAGAGCACTAACCCGTATCCTAAAATGGCAACCCCTTCTACTATCAGGCCATTACCAAAAATCAAAGCAGAAGAGCCGGGCAGGAAGAAGGCGGAAGTCGAACCTTTATCCAATCTGGAAAAATCGATCGATAGCATCTGCCAGGGAATGAGTCTTATACACCAACCCAATATACGGAAATTACTTAAAGAGCCAGTGATTATCGATGGAGCTACTTACGGCTCGCCCGAAAGTCTTTGGCCGGACAAAGACTTCCAGCGTTACGTTGAAGAACGTTTGAATTGGGCGCGCGGTAAAGATAATGGTAAAAGCTCACAAAAGGGCATTGTAGCCCTGATACGCAAATACGAGACGCCGACGTATGGCTGGCTCTGTAGAGCGCAGTCCGTGACTTCTGTGAGCGAAATAGCGGCAAGATTACGTGAAGAAGAACATCAAGCAAACTGGCTATCTATGTATGGAGATCAACTCAATGCGTAACGTCACCGAAGATATGTTTATTGGTTCACTCATCGCCACTGACGATCGTCCGATTGGCTATGCTCATTTTATCAAAAGCGATATTGCGCCAGCGCAGATTACCGACAAACAAAACCGTGCAATTTTTCAGGCAGTTCGATTTTGTCAGAACAAATACAACCAGACACCCACCGCCGAAAATATCGTTACGGTTATGGCGCTGGAAGGACTGCTTGAAAATTTACCGACTGAAATTAATGAGGCGGCAGAGCGGCGCGCGGCAGACATAAAAGGCGTTCAAGCGTATCTTGGATTTGCCGCCAAAAACGAAAAAGCGTTTAGCACGATTGAAACGCAGTTGAACTTGCAGCATCGGCAGCGGGCGCTCGATAAGTTTGCCCGTCAGGATGCACCTGCTATTGTTGCTGATCCGGTCGGCTCATTACCTGAGAAAGCCGATGCTTTGCAGCAGGAATTGAATAAGATCAATTCGGGTTGGCAGGCAACTTCATCGGTATTTTATCAGCCCGATCAGGAAACCGAACTGAAACGTTTTGTGCTTGAGCAGCGTCAAGCCATTGATCAGAAGAAAAAGATGATGACTTTGCCGCCTGAATGGGGAAAGCTCAATACGACGTATGTAAAGTATGTCAAAAAGTCTTTGATGTACGTCGTAAAAGGCCCTACAAAGGCAGGAAAGTCGAGTGCAATGGGACAGTGGGCTGATTGGGCAGCCCGTGATTGGAAGGTAGCTTATTTCGCCTTAGAGGACGATTATACACGTTCGGCTATTCGTCAGACGTGCCGCAACATCCCTGGCACAGACTCGGACATTTTGTATCGTGGTGATCCGAACAATGATTTTGACAAAATGATGAATTTGCGAAAAATATGGCAGCGCAGCGGCGGTAATTTTATTTTCGTGCATTGCCCAGGTCGATCCGCAGCGTGGATCATTCAGCAAATCAACAATATTCAGCAAGCGTTCGGTCTGGACATTGTGTTTATTGATTATCTGCAAAAAATCGCTACCAAAGGCGATCAAAAGTTTGATGCACTGTCCGAATCGGTAGAAGTGTTACGTCAACGCGCTGAAGAGCCGGGCAAACAAATCGCGGTCGTGCTCGGCAGTCAAATCACCGCCGATGCAGACGGTGGTACACACACACGAGGAACGCGCGATTTAGAGCAAAAAGCCCAATGTATTATCTCGATCCGCCCAAAGAAAGCCAAAGAGGACGAGATTTATGGCGGCAAACTGTTGGCAGGCAAGGGTGATATGTCGGTCTTTTCCGATCTGGTAGTTGAGCTTTATAACGATGGTCAAGCAGGGGGCGAAGAACTAATATTCTTGCGTCCTCAATTCAAGTTTGTGGCGCGCGATTGGCGTGATAAGCAAAACGTGCAAATGGCTGCACCAGCACTCACGTATCCGACTCAATACGATGTCGATCGTATTGCCAAAAACCGCGCAGCATGGGAATCGATTTGACGACTCTGTTTCAGTATGGTATAATATGTAAATACTTTGAAAGGTAATATAATGCTCGGCTCACTTCAAAATCAGATGTACGCTCAGATGGAAGCCAAACCCGATTTCAAAGTCGGAGATGGCGCAACGATTCTTTCTTGGACAGATCGACATGCCTGTACGATTGTTGAGATTTCGAATAAAGGTAAAACGATTGTATTGCAGAGCGACAAAGCCACTCGAACGGATAGCAACGGAAGGAGTGATGCGCAATCTTATGATTATGAGTCTAATCCTGAAGGGGCAAAGAACATTGCAACCAGACGAAAGGATGGTTTATATCGATTGAAAGGGGGTAAATTACCTGTTTTAATTGGGGATCGGCATGAATACTACGATTATTCTTTTTAGTTTTTGACCGGACAAAAACCTGATAGTTATCACGATAAAAGGGAAGTATTTCCCTTTTATTTTGCCTTGCTCTGTGATATAATGTAACATAAGAAAGGGTACATCATGAACGACATTACACGACAAGCTATATGGATGGAAGCGGGTGTTGATACGCGCCCGATCAAACTGCTTCCAGATTGGAAAAATAAGTTAGTTTACGCATTTTGCCGGATCAATGAAATGGGTTTTCGTGGCAGGAACGAACGGAAACATCGCCTCGCTTTTCTCAGCGACGCTTTAGGGCGTCCGATTACGTCTATGTACGGAGTTACGCTTGGTGAATTCCGTGCCGTCGTCAAAGCATGGGAAAACGATCCTCGGATTGTCGATGATTATATTACTCGTATGCACAAAGAAAAGGATGCACTTGAACATGCCTAAACACATTGATCCGAATATAGTGCTGGAATCGTTTTTGAATGACAACAAAGACTTGCACACGCTTATCAGCCCTGCGGCACTCAAGTGGGCAAAGAAAAACCTGGAAGATTTGTACGAAACTTACGATATGCCTGCCGGGGCATGGTTACTTGAAACCGGATTGGACGAAAGTGTTTTTTCAAACATCGAGTCAGGCGTGCGTATGGCGGCGTGGTGTGTCGCTTGCGAGATAATGGAATACATGGCAAGCGACGGCATTGATTGGGAAGATAAAGTCGTGCAGGAGACGGCGGATGCCTTTCGTATTGCAATTATGATCGGCTGGCACATGAAAAGCGATTGGGATAAAGGGATGTTGAAAGGAATTATATGAAACAAGAAGTAGAAGGGATGACGCAAATCCGTTATCAGTTGGTCATGCGACAACGTAATTGCCAACTGTGCGGCAAAAACCGGGCAACCGACTTGCATCACATTATCAATCGGGGACGTATCCCGAACGCTGAACTGCAAACGCAGCTGCCCATTCATTTTTACGCCATGCTATGCCGTCCGTGCAACTTGAATGACAGTGTGATTACCGCTGACAGCGACGAGGGACGCCGTACTCTTATCCAGCACAATGCACGTAAGTTATACGGCGTGCAAGGGATGCGGGATGCACTCGATCACTGGCATAGTTTGTGTCGCCAATACAATGTAAGTTTTTCAATCGATTATGATAATATTCAGGGGTGGCTTAATGAACTTGCGTAAATATACGGGTATTCGTGAATTTATGCACACGGAGTTTGGCGATATTTCGCCACGCTCCCACATTAAAGTTGACGGAAAGCCTCTGTCTATGTCGTTGAAATTTCGACAGATGAAAGTCAGTGCTTTTGATTACGGCTATATCGGCAAAGCCGGTCCAGCAGCGCTGGCACATTCGTTACTCGTGCATGAGTTTAGTCAGATTATGTGTCTGGAACACGCGGAAATTATTGCAGATCAGACCTATAAAGAATTCATGCAAGAAGTGATTGCGCTGCTGCCGAATGAACCCGCAAAAGTCGGACGCGAGCAGCAGTCTAAGTGGGAATTAAAAGGTAACGCAATTCGCGCATGGTTTACCGCTCGTTTTCCCGAATATGGCATATTGGAGATTGACCTGTAATGAGCAACATCCCTGTAATTTTTGACGAGTCGGAATTCGAGATTTTAGGACAAGCAGAAACGTCTGGTCGTATGCCAGGCGAAATGATAATCGTGCTCGGTTCTGCTGGTGCTGGCAAGACAACTTTTCTAGATAGTGTCAACACCGATACCAACAACGGTTTACTCCTTATTGATACAGAAGAACGTGCCGAACGGTTTGCTATGCGCCGAATTGTACTGCCACGTGCAGCGATTGAAGCAACGACGCCCAAAGAACGTTTACGCAAGCTGAACAATTGGATGAAGGAAGTAATCAACCGTGTTGCCAACAATCAAGCGCCTTATCAGGATGTGAAAGTCGTGGCGATTGACAGTTTTACGGCGTACTACGAATACGTAGCCAAGTTATATATGGAAGTGATGGGCATTACGTCCATGCAGATTCAGCACTACAACAAGTTGTATGAAGCAAATTGGGCAGTCGTCAACTATGCCTACAAGGTGCTTCGTGATAAGGGTATTTCGATTGCCTATATTTGCCACATGAGCAAAACGACTGAGAAAAGTCCTGATGGAACGGAGTACACGACGTATGAGCCAACGCTCAATCCGGGCTTCAAGACTGGCTTTATGCACAAAGCCGACATCAATTTGTACGCCATTCCCGCTGCGCCAGGTGAGCCTTACAATCGTTTTGCCAGCAACAGCCAGGGCGGTAAGTACAGCCACGCCAAAGACGGCACAGGACGTTTACCAACGACACTGCCGATGCGATGGGCGGCAATCGAAGCGTGTTGGACAGGCGGTGAGCCTGAAGACTATCAGCCAACCATTCAAATCAAGCAAGCAAAATCAAACAAGAAAGCAGCAGGTAAATAATGTCTCTTTACGAATCAATCGAAGGACTAAGTATTCCAAGCGATGATGCTTTGGAAGGAAGTCTAGTCAACTTTTTGATCGGCTATCGCATAGGTAATCTGGACGATCAGCAGCAAGAATTAATTCCTTTGCTCGGTGCGATTTTTGAGTTCGCCAACGAAGAAATTGGCCGCAACGCTTTGATTATTGCCGTTATCGAATTTCTTTCCTAATCCTCAATTCGACGGCTTTGTTATCACACAAGGCCGTCTTCTTTTTCTATAAGGAGTTTAACATGCCAAAGAAGTCTTTGTCCAGTCAAAATTGGGATGGGCGTTGGTCGAAAATTCTCAAGTCGGGCAATCAGATTATTACACGTCCGCAAAAATTCCTGTCTACCGGATCGCCGTCTCTTGATATTGGATTACAGGGCGGCTTTCCCGCAGGGCATATTGTGCGCGTCTATGGTAAAAAGGGGATGTGCAAGACAACGCTTTCTCAGCGCTGCGCCGCTCGTGCAATGCTGGATAATATCAACGTCTATTGGCTGGATACGGAATCTGCGTTTGAGCCAACCATTGCAGCAGCAAACGGGATCGATCTGAATAGCGATAAATTCATGGTCTGGTCGTTTGACCCAACCGAGGAGCTTTCACTTTCATTTGAAACGATGAGCCATTTTTTCGATGATATGATGGTCGATAAAAAGCGTAATCCAAACGGCTCTTTATTTATCGTTGATAGTTGGTCGGCGCTGCGCACGGCGGCTCACCTTGCAGGAAGCATCGAAGACAGCATTATGGCGAAAGTGGCACAACTGTCTGCGATTTATTTCCCGAAGCTGTGCGCTATGCTGAAAAAGACCGATTCGACACTTCTTTGTTTGCAACAACAGCGTGCCGTTATCGGTGGAATGGGCTATGAAACTGAAAATCCAGGGGGCGGGTATGCGTTACAGCATTACGCATACACAGAAATCAAGCTCCAGAACGCGGGCAAAGAAGAACACGGCTACCGCGTCAGGTTTAACATTATCGCCAATAAGACCGCACATGGTGGCGTAGTGGGCGAGTTTTATTTCGATAATCGCTATGGCATTGATACCGCTCGTGAATTGATTGACCTGAGCGTTGACGTAGACTTAATCAAGAAAGGGGGCGCTTGGTATACATCTGACTTGTTCGGGGAGTCGGTTCGCTTTCAAGGCGTAGACAACTTCACTGCCTGGCTGTACGAGCATCCCGAATGTTTAAGCGTACTCGAAAAAGCCGTAATGACAAAGTATATGAACAAGGTAGGCGAGGTCAAACCTGATGCAGATATAGACGAACCAATAGACGAAGACTATAATCAAACTATGTTCACGGATGAAGGATAACCCTGCAATGCAAAAAACAGAAATTCGTAGCAAAGCCCGCCGCGTAAGAGAAGACGCGGAAGGCTGCGCATTAGCAATTAATTTTATGATCCATCATAACCCGCCTGGGCAATGTAAACCGCTTGAATTACGCGATTTTTTGCTTGAGAAAGGTCGTTCGGTATGGCACGTCGAACTCATCCTGAAAGCAATTACCATTTCAGGCGCAATTGAAAAGACAGGTATTCGCAACGACACCTACTACGCACTGACCAAAATCGGCCAAACACTTTATTCTGCCTATAAGGAGCATCACTATGCGCCTTGAACAAGTTTTGTGCTGTCTATCTCCGCTTATCGGGTTTGCGTTCCTCATGCTCATTTCACCACACGCTTTCAAAGCTGAAGCACCGTTTGGCTTTTACGACAATGATGTTCGGGTTGTGAATTTTCCAAAGGACAAGGGCGAAGACAAAGAATGAAAGCACAGCAAGTCTGGCAGTTAGAATGTGTGACTGCTTCGGTCTACGAACAAAATAAGGGTTAACCCTTGTGCTTGTCAGATTATCCATATATAATACATACATCATCCACGGATAATCTGACAGTACACTAAAAGGGAATGAAAATGCCTCGTAAAAAGTCCGAACCAACAATCTCGCTAGTAAAACAAGCGAATCAAATCAGCACTATTTCGATTGATCTTGGTAATGCCTATTCAAGTTTGCTCGCTGATGGTGGCATTGAAGCGGATTGGCGTTCTGTGCAAGCACGCTTAGGTACAAGCAGCCAAACCAAGCCACCCCCATTCGACAGTACAATTAAATTTCAAGACGAGTGGTACGTGTTTGGGCAAGCGGCGTACACTTACGCTAATTTGATTGAAGATTACACAACCACCGATCGCTATACAACATCCTGGTATAAACGCTTGTTTGCATTTTCGCTTCATAAAGCATATGGGATGCGAATTTCCGAATCGCCTTTTTATCCGCGTGTTATTGCTAGTATCCCGGCGAAAGAATACGCCAATGAAGCACGGGTAAATGCGGTAAAAGATAATCTGCAAGGCGGCTATGTCATTGGCAATATTCGTGATACTGACTCGTTACAAGTTGTTGTTGATCGCGATAATCTACTGATTATCCCAGAAGGGCTTGGCGCATATTACTCTATGTTGACAGTGGCAGACAATAGCGGTGTGAGTGTTTACAGTAGCGGACAATGGGCGGTACTGGACTTAGGGTATCTGACCGCCGATCTGGTGATGTTCCGCGACGGTGACTATATGGCAGAAAAATCCACTTCCGATCAAAACTATGGGATGCAGAACGTGGCAATGGATGTGGCAAAATTTGTTCGCGCACAAGGTGGAACGGATATGCCTGCCGAGTTCTACGACAAACAGCTTCAATGCGACTCTATCGTAGTAAGCGGAAAAGCCTACAGTATCAAGTCTGTTCGCGAAATTTCTCTAGCAAATCTCGGTGAAGGTTTAGGGCGCTTTGTATCGAAAGCAGCACGCGGGCAATCACTGGCTGGTATTTTACTGGCGGGTGGTGGTGCGGATTTTCTTCGTGACAAAATCAAAATGACAGGTATGCCTCCGGTAATTTCAATTCCAAACGCACGCCGGGCAAATGTCGAGGGTGCATTTTTGATGGTTAACGAGGCATAGCATGAAACGTAAGCAAGTTAAGAATCCGAACCTGCATCATTATGGTACTTATCTGGACGAGACAATCGCTAATGATAAATATCTGATTGATTGCCTTGAGCCACTTGCTAAATCGAGGCGTGTAGGGGAGTTGGTTCGACATTTGCTTACACAGCATTTTACTGGTGGCATTGTATCTCGTATTGAACCTGTCAAAATCGTATCTGCTGCAATGGCATTACATTCTGAACCTGTTTCGATCCCGCAGATGCCTACCGAGTACAGTTCGACAATGTCCGCTAAAGATAAAGTACGTCGTGCGATGTTCAGGTAATTATAGTAGGGGGACGTAAAAATGTTGCATAAAGACGACTATTTTTATGTGTATAAGTGGGACGAACATTATCCCTATGGTCGGTGGGTGTGCATAAAGTATCTGCATGGACAAGCGCTTTCGGTGCGTTTTGGACAGACGAAAAAAGAAGCCGGACAAAGGATGAAGGGTAAACAATCATGACAAATTCAATCATCAAAATTCACAACGTTCGTTTTGGGCTGGTGACCAGCGACCGCGAGCAGCGCTTAGGCGAGGATGCTTATCGTATGTTCGTGCGGCTGGCGCATGGTGATTCGTGGGATGCTTTGCCGGAAGCGCTGCGTATGGAGTGGGCAGAGCACGCAAAAAGCTTCTTAGTTGAAAACGCACGG
>LDNN01000006.1_pt1 | contig 54228 bp, 68 predicted proteins | sample 350691 | NCBI WGS metagenome assembly LDNN01 (sample SAMN03646984, study PRJNA283341) | glacier metagenome | biome: Icesheet; feature: ENVO:00000133; material: cryoconite; isolation source: sample CY1 0.2 micron filtrate containing viruses sediment from cryoconite holes ...
TTGACTAAGGTTTTTCATAATTAGTAATTTCCAGCTCTGATAATGTCGATTTTAGTTTGGTCATGCGCATCGTCTACCCTTGGCTCGTGATTGCGATCCAATGAATGATCGCAGAGTTCGATAGCGTTCCGGGGGTATCGGTTCGAAGCGATAAGGTATCGCCAGCGTTTAGGTATGTCCCCGCAGCTATGAGCTTCACCGTGTCCGAAGCAGAAACCGTCGCATTAAACTTCTTAACTCCGTTTATCCAAACGTTGATGTCTCTGGATGCCGCAACGGTGAAATAGATCGACGATTTAACGTCGTACCATCCTGGACGTGGGGCAGTGAAAACGGTTCCGTTCCAAGCACCGTGAGAATCAATAACCTTCGTAGTAAAATCAACGTTCGTTACGTCAGCGGTCTGAACGCCGCCCGCATTCCCGGTGTACTGCAGGTAGATTTTCTCACTCGCCGCGATCTGCGTGGGGCCGGAGAGGCGGGAATACGAAATAGTGCTGCTCGTATCTCCGAGCGTGATGCTGCCAAGCGGGATAATGGTGACTTTATCTCCCGCAAATAAATCTAGTTCGAAAGATGCCCCGCTTCTGACGTTTACTGCAATAGTAAAAATCCCATATATCCTGGATACACCGTTTACATAAACAGAAACGTCGTATTGCGAACCGGATGCTACATATAGCCCGGTTACTATGCCTCTGTATTTTCCTGCCACCGGAGCCGTGTATTCACCCGTCGCTGTGTTATACGCACTGTGGGTGTCATAATTTATAGCGGTATGTTTAATCGCCGTGCCATTAGTAACGGTCGTCGAACTAATCGTTTTATAGCTAGCCGCCACAACCCGCGTATCCGTATCGGAGCTGAGAACTTGAGTGACGCCCCAGCCGAGGATGGGGACCTTGGCGAAGAAGCTAATGTTTGCGCCAGCGTTTGCGATTAACGCGTTTCCATTAGCCCCCTGTGCGTTAGAAGAGGACGCGGATTGCACACCAAAATATAGAAAATTAGTTCCTCCAGCAGCACCCGTGTTAAAACTAAAAGTGTTGCTTGAAGCATTGGCATTGGTGCCCATGCCTCCGACAATCTGACCGTTACCGATTTTGCCGCTGTCGGTGGTGACGTTTGCGTTGACTCCGTTATACCCGAGAGTTATTTGCGCAGCCGTTGCCGTGGGGGTTCCGCAGGTAGCGGTGCCCCACACTTCTAGAGAATCTCCGACGCGTCTCGAATAGACGCTGACTCCACTGACAGTTCCAAACCCAGAAAATGTAGGCGTATAGGCTACTGTGGCCGTAACAACCGCACCGACATTATAGGTGTTCGGCCTAACCGCTAAGGTGTCGAACTGAACGGTATAGGCAAGCGCGCTGACTGAAGAAACCTGGAAGATGAGTCGGTAAGACGTGGAGTTCGTTGCGGGTTGAAACGCGCACTGGATCGTTGCCGCGCCGATGTTGTTGTTGATCGTGGAACCGGTGGGCTGGATCACAACCCCATTGGTGATGTCGTAGATCCAGATGGTCATGTCGCCGTTAGCGAAAGTTCCGGACGCAACGTTGTAATAGCCGGTGATCGTGCACGGCGTGCCTGCCGTACTGACACCGCTATCAATGGCAAAATCGTAACTGAAACCGTTGCCCTGAACGTTCGAGGCCGGCTTCGTGAAAAGAATGGAAGCCGGGCCGAATAGCGGCGTAACGGTGGAACGCGTAACCGTGACAGTTGGTGCCCCCCCAGTACCGTTAACAGGAGCCGCTTGCGCGGTATTGGCGTAGGCGTTATAACCGGTAATAACGATCTTAGCCCCTGAGTTAGGAATATAGTTGATCGCACCGTCGTAATCGATCGTACGTCCCGCAGAGGTAAGAACACCGTCTGCCGTTAAAAGCTTTGTTCTGCGGCCGTTAAAGATAGTTGGCGAACCCATATAAATCCCTTACTTAAGTGTGCGAAAGATTAAGACTTTCACGCAGTGACCAATGTATTTTCGGTCAGTTAATGGGGTTTTGCCCCGGTTAAATATGTAATAGTTAAAATTTTTCATATTAAGTAAAAAAGTTAACGTCTAGCTCTCCGACCGACGCGTTCGCGCTGATTGCTTTTACGGACACCCGCGTGCCCGCAGGAATAGCCAACGGAACAGGCCCGTTGCCGCCTGGAAAAATATAAAACTGAACAACTTCCGACCCAGCAGCTCCCGTAGCTAAGGCGAGCGTCTGGCCGCTGCTGTCAAACACTTGAAGTTGGTTACACGTCAACGTAGTGGCCGCCGTAAGCTGCACATACGACCCTACGGTGACGGCAGTCACCGTATAGTCGTTCCGAATAGGGGCATTGGCCACGTTGCTGCCCCCCTGTTTAATGGTAATGCCTGCTTGATCGCTAGCAATGACCACTGGCAAAGAGCTCGCAGACACTTTAGAGCCAAGAGTGACTGAGGAGCCGGCACCGTCGTAAAGCTGGGCGGTGACGTATCCGCCGACAGAGTTCGGACTATTACCGAAAGACTTGAAGTACGCAGTGGCGGCGACAGTTCCAGAGCCGTACACCGTGACAATGGCGCGGAAGTAGCGACTGTTAAGCTGCGTGGTGAACGATCCTACCACAGTCGTAGACGAGGCAATGATTCCGGTTAAATCTCCCCCGGGCATCATCGCGCATGAAAACCACGTAGCGTTGTCGTTAGAAACTTGAAACGTAAGAATGTTGCCGGTTCCCATGGAAGTAACATGGACTGACCCGGATTGAAGCTGAGAGCAGTCTTGCGTAAACAGAATTACTGCCGAAGTGACGCTGCCGCTGGCCACGGTAGCCGCCGGAGGCTGTACCAGCCAGGCGGCGGTGCCCACAGTGCCTTGATTGGCCGTAACCGTAGCTAGCGGAGTAAGCGTGGTAAGTTGAGCCGCAGTAAGCACCACGGGCAGGGAGCCGGCGGCTAACGCTTGGCCTAAAGCCGGAGTCTTCGTGTCAATGGAAGCGACCGAAGTGTTTCCTGGAGTCTGCAATGCGGAGGTAGAGGCGCCGGTGGGAAGGCTAATGGCCCCGGAAATAGTGTTTACATTTAGCTTTCCCGTGGTGTCTACGCTGAACGCTCTGGCGAGAGTTCCGTCAGTTCCTCCGACTTGATCCATGTACGTTGGCGCAGCAGCGCCTGGAATGACGCCCGCAGCTAAAGATACAGCCAATCGGTTGATGCTGTTAACGGTTTGAGAAGCAATTACAGCGCCGGCTCCATCCACGATTTGAGTTTTTTGCGTCGCGTTGGTCTGATTGGCGGACGTAGCCGCGCCGGCGGGAAGGGGGAGAGAAGCCGCCGAGACGGGCAACGTTGACTGGTCAGACGCGATGACCACGGGAAGGGACGAGGCTCCGACCTTTTGACCAACGGTAACTTGAGTACCTGCACCGTCGTATAATTGGGCGGAAACGTACCCACCGATAGAGTTTGGGCTATTGCCAAACGTCTTGAAATAAGCTGCCGCCGTGACCGTGCCGGAGGTGTAGGACGAAACTCTGGCGCGGAAGTACCGAGAGTTGATCTGGGAGGTGTAGGAACCTAGAGCCGACGTGCTCGTGGCAAGGATACTAATTAAGTCACCGCCCGGCATCATCGCGCAGGAATACCAGGTCGCGTTGTCGTTTGAGACTTCAAAGATCGTCGTGGAGACGCCCACACTGGTCATGTGGACGGAAACGGACTGAAGACGCAGGCAATCTTGAGTAAAGAGCACAGCGACGGAAGTCGAGGTACCCGTTGCCGTCACGGCGGCAGGGACGTTGGTGTAAAGATTACCTAAGGCATCGGTTTGAAGAGGCTGTAAGTTACCTAGGGGATTAATCCCAGCTATTTCTGTGGAAGAAGTGGGGGCAGTGGTGCCGTTAGCGCCGGTAGATGGGTTGGCAGCGCTGGCGCCGGAGGCTGGATATCGGAAGAATTGCGACATGACTCATCCACCAATCTGACGACAAACAAGCTTGATGTCGCAAAGGCCCGTACCGGCCGTTGAAGAAACATAACGAACGCGGATTGCTTTAAACGGAATCTGATTAATGTCAATAAAAATGGAATCGTTAGCAGCGGCAGCCACAGGGGTGCCGCCGATAGGGAGGGTCGCCCAGGTGCCGGGCGCTGTAATCGTGTTGGTCACCAGGTTGTCGTTAAAGTCATTAGACATTTCTACCGTAAAAGACCCGGCCGAATTAGTCGTCGTGACGTTGATTTGAATGGAGCAGTTGTCAAGAGTCGTCACCGTGGTTGCGGCAGTTACAAAGGACGCCGACAGGCTCCCGGCAGTGACTAATGGATACTCTAAGGTATTTCTTCTCGACATATGCTCCCCGTGGTTGGTTCGGCCTGGTTGGGCCTAGAATCTATAATTGTTATAAACGCTTAAGGTTTTTGAGACCTTTCGTCTCTGGTTTGGTCCGCCGTTTGATAAGTACTCGAAAGCTTAGAGATTCCTTTAGTGGAACTCTGGCTAGGAGGCTTTCCGGGAGAGCCCCCCTGCGGTTGATTGCTCGGCGAAGGCTTAGGTTGCGCGGCTACGATGCTAGCCGGGGTCATGGTGCTGTCCATAGGCTGGCCGGCGAACATGGAAAGGCCTATTTTAGTCCGGTACGGGATTGAATTACCCTTAGCAAGATGGTTGTTCATCTCGTCCATAAGCTTTGCCACCATGGTGTTATACAGCCCAGGATACATGGTCTTAAGCCCAGTGATTTCCTGAGGGGTAATCGCACCGGAGGCAATCTTTGGCATGATGCTTACGGGATTGTTAGCAATGTCCAACATTCTATTGTAATTAGCCGCTTTACCCGGCTCTGGCGGCAGTTTAGAGTCAAGGGGCATCTTCGGACTAGTGTCCGGACGCTGAGTGTTAAGGAAATTTAATGAGTTGGTGGCCGTCTGCGCCATAGCCGTGGCGTGATGAGGCAGATAGTGACCTACGTCCGCTCCAACGTTAGTCAAGAAGCTAGGGTCTGTTTGAGCCTTCACCACAGCGTCATTCAACCGCTCTCGGTTACGGACAGTCGCGGTTGAGATACCAGAGATAATAGGCTTTTCAATGTTTTTAAACACGGCCGCAGCCGCGTCGCCAAGAGTCTTCTGCCCCCTAGCCACCACTCCAACGTAATCCGCTCCAGCCTTAAGCCCCGCACCGTTGGCGATGCCATCCATAATGGGGCGAATCATTGGGTGCACCAGCTTAGAAATGCCCTTACCAAGGATGTGCTCGCCGAATAACGCACCAGCAGTGGCGCCCCAACGTCCCGCAACGACATTTCCCGCAGCTGCGCCAACGCCTCCACCTATCGTCTTACCCACCAAAGTCTCTAGACCCTCGTGAATGGCGGCATCAGCAAGCCTAGAGCCGGCGGTGGACTTTTCCAGGAGCGTATTGGTGACGCTAAGCCCATGTGTTTCCACGGGAGAAGCCTGGCCGAGCTTCTGATAGATCTTAGACACCTCATCCCGCACTGACTGGGATTCTTTGAGGTAGGTTTGAAGAACGTCCTGTTTAATCTCGGCGCTAGGTTTACCCAGCTGCTTAATAAACGTAGCGATTTTACCTGGGTCCACAACCTTAGTGCCGTCTCCAGACACCGCCATGAACCGTTTCCCAAACAACTCCGTAGGTTTAATGGCCTTAGCCGCCGCTGCGTTTAAGTCCCGCTGCATCTCACCGGCTTTACCCCAAACTTCTGGGTTTTCAAGGTTCGTGCGGGCTTCAGAAGCAAGACTTCTTACCTTTCCTAAGAAGTTCGCTTCTTGAGAGCCTCTAACTAAAGGAGGTCCGTTGTAATTAGCAAGGTCTTGGAGCTGCCTTTTAACCTTCTCAAGCTCTGTAAAATGGTCAAAGCTCGTCCCCGACTCCGGACGAACACCGGATAAGAAATCCGCGGCTCCAATCTTGGGGCTTAGTTTATCGCTAACGCCTTGCGTAACATTCTCAAGCGCTCTGACTTGCGACGAGCTGTAAGACTCAGAAGCGCCGCGCATATCCGCTGCAACACCCTCAATTCTGCTTATAAACTCATTAGTAGAGCGTTGAATCTCGGGAGTGGCCTCTAATGGAAGGAGTTTTTGCAGCGCTTCCTGCTTCAATCCGCCAACTCCGTATACTTCCTTGCGGATGCCCTCCATCGCCTCCTGGTGTTTACCCAGCTCCTCAGCCATCGCACCCACCGGGTCGGGATTGTTAATGTGAAATTCAAACCTTCCCTTAAAGTCAGCTGCGATCTGGGACGCTTTGTCCCCGACAGTGGCTTTCCAAAGAGGAGCGACTGTTCCGAACGCAGCACCGGTGCCCGCGCCTAACAGGGCGGCCATTCCGATGTCCGAAATAGCGCTTTGGGCAGATTGTTCAGGGTCGTTAACTATGAGTTTGGAGATTTCAGAGCCACCTTGGTAAGCGGCCATTTGAGCAGCTTCGCTCACTGTCTTCGCGCCAAGCTTTGACATTAGTCCGGCAGTCTCTCCGCCCAACCCTAATAATTCGGCCGCAGCCGCCCCACCCTCTCCAAGTAACTTAGCTGCGGAAGCTTCGCCTAGGCCCGGAACGACCGCACTTGCACCGAGGCCGAGGAGCTCTCCGCCTCCGTAAGCGATAGGATTAGCCTTGCGGGTGCCGAGAATGTCCTCGTCCGTCCGCCCGGCCATCTTTTCAATAGCCGTAGCTCCACCAAAGGTGGCCGCGTTAGCCGCGCCCTCAGCCGCCGCCTTAAGCTCTCCACCAACTCCGCCATATTTTTGTTGTAAAAAGTGTTCGTCTACCTGGTCGGGCGTCGCTTGAGTGAACCCTTGACTAGTCGCCTTACTCAGGTTGTTACTATCAACCGACACCAGCTCGCCCTCCGGTGAATACACGTTCACCGGTGTGCTGGGAGCGCTGATAGGCGTAGGAGCCATAGCTACGGGAGCGGGCTGTGGAGTTGGAACTGGAGCAAAGCCAGCATCAAAGCCCGGATCTAATTCGGGAGTAGGAGGGAGCGGAGCATCAACCATGATTACTTACTCGAGTTGTTTGGAGCTGGGGCGCCAACGGGGATGTTTGACTGTCCACCCTTGCCATAACGGCTATATTTGTCTGGCGTAATTCCCATAATATGAAGCGTTGGGTAGTTCATTTTCTGGGAGAGCAGGTTGTCAATAGTGTGCCGAGCGACGGCGTTAGTCTCAGCATTGTTACCCATACGACTGAACGCATTCTTAACTAAGCCTACCGTCTCCGGGGTGACGCGTCCGCTAACGTCCTTAGTCAACTGGTCGAGCACCGGTCCTTGAATAGCGTCAATCTGACGATTAGATTGAATAGGCGATCCAAGGCGGTTAGAAACGGTATTGAGCTTGGCGATGTGATCGAAAGCCGACAGAGTGTTGTCTCGCAGTGAGTTAGCGTCCTGCATGTCTTTAAGCTCTTTGCGAGCGACGTCCCGCTGTTTAGGGTCAAGCATCGGGCTATACTCCACGGCCATCTCGGGAGACATCTGGCCGCTAGCCAGCCCACCCATCATGGTTTTTTGCATAGCGAGCTGGCGGAACTGATTGGAAGCTTGTTGTTTAAGCTGCCCCGCCGCCTGTTGAGCGCGACTCTTGGCCAAAGGATCTTGAGAAGCCGCTGCCGCAGCAAGTAAGTTGTGCTGCGCAATGTCGTTCATCATGCCCTTAGTCATGACGGTGGCTTCCTGCAAGTTACGGGTTTTGCTAAGATTGTATTCGAGCAAAGACTTCTTAGTGCCCAGATTCTGTCGCTGCGCGTCAATGTCACGATCAATGTTCATGTTTAGCATCTTAAGCGCCGGGTTTTCAGTGCCTAGGACACCGCCGCCGATGCCGCCTAAGATTAAGCCCACAGCCGTAGAGATGCGCTGGCCGGTGTCCATGCTGCCCATGTAATGGTTAGGATCAATGCCGCTCTTAGGATCTTGCAGAGCCTTAACAGCCTCGTCGCTTTGGGATTGAAAATCAGCCATGTGCGTCTGAAAGTCATTCATTAACTTCTGTTGATTGGTGGCGGATTGAGCTTGGATGCCCGCTTCAGCAGCTCCAAGAGCTCCCGTAGCTTTAGCCTCAGCTCCAATGCCAGCCAACTGCTGGTTAAAGCCCGACTTATACATATCCGTACCCGCTTGAATGCCGTACGGGTCGCTATTGCCCTGTGGAGCCCCCTGAGAGCTCATTAAGCCACTTTGTTGGCCCGTAGGGGCACTAGGCTCGCCATTCGCTGGGCCGCCAGCTGGGGCGGGTGGGAGAGGCTGAGGGGCAAGGCCTTGAGCCACTAAACGCTTGTTAGTGTCCACCGCTTGTTGGTAAACAGCCGCTTGATTAGCAGCCGTCGACGTCGCCGCTTGAACTCCGGCGGCCTTCTCGCTGTCCATTTGATCAAGAGCTTTAGTCGTGGCCGCGTTATCGATGCTGGGATCTGACTGCATCTCCGGAGGCATGTTCATTTGAGATGGGCGCGCGGTGTCGCCCATGGACTTGGCGATCTCAGCCTTACGCTGTTCAAACGCCATCTGCTTAGGGTCCGAAGCTTGAGCGGGTACGCCAGGGACGATGTCAGTTGGATCAACCTGCGGGACGGGCATCTGAGATGAAACCTCGCCTCCGTCATCGTATCTCTTAGGAACCATTCCGCCGTTAGCCAACCCAAGGAATTTTTGACGAGCTGCGTTAGTCTTAGCCAGAGCGTCAGCCTTGGAAGGGTCAGCCGTATTAGAGGACTGCGTGTTTGAGATGGCGGTGGCCGTGCTGTCTTCAGTTCCAGAGCTAACCGTCGCCTGGCTTTGCGACAGCTTACGCACGCCGGTGGGGGCGGGAGCAGAGGCTTCGCCGATCGTTCCGGCTTCAGACATACCCTTAGAGAAATCAGCCTTATCTTGTTGGCTATAAGCTTCGCCTCCGCTAGACAGTTTAACCGCGCCCTTAGCGCTCTGAATGGGGATTTCGGCCAAATGTCCGCGCATCTTTGGCGATAGTCCGGCATGAGCGATTTTAAGTTCGTGCCCAGCATCATTCCGAAGAATCGAGTGGTCTTTTGCAGAGCTTATCTTTTTCCAGCCCTTGAACGCGCTCATTATTTCGCCTTCCGGTGCGAGTTAAGCATAATATGCTGCACAAATCGTGCTGCATGGTCTTCCGACTTCATTTTTGTGCGCGGAACAACAACGCCGCCTGCTTCTAGCACCTTGGGAACAACGTCATTCTTAGTGCTGTCGCCCTTAACTTTAGCTTTACCGGGAATAATCTCACCGGCTTGGCGAATAGACTGCTGCCCCGACGCCACGGCTTTAACCTTAGATGGCGGGATGTAAGCTTCCCCCGGCGACACAAGCGCTTGAACCCTCTTTTTAGGATAGGCGCCCTTAGAGGCGAGCGCTGCAAGAGAGCTGATAGCGGAACCGCCCTCAGCTGCTTCCGCTCCGGCGGCCGCTTCTCCCGTTCCACTAGCAGCCATGGACGTTCCTTCAGCGCCCTCAGCTCCAGACAAGGGCGCAGCGCCCATATCTTGTGGAGCAACGGCAGACCCATCTAAAGACTCAAGGCCGCCCTGTGGGTTACCGGCGGCTTCTAATGAAGCGTCGCTGGAATCCAGATTAACTGAAGATTCGTTTTTGAAGTAGTCTGAAATGCCCGTCTTAGCTGCGTCAACGTAAGGTTGAAGAGGCTTCATGAGCTGCTGGCCCAGCTGAGAGCCGCCCGAAGCGACAGGGTTTTCGCCGCTATAGATGTTGGTGACACCGGGTTGTTGTGGCTGTTGATTTTGTTGTGGTGACGCGGCACTACCGTACAAGAAGCCGCCCTGAGCGAGCTTCTGAGGCTGCTCGTCGGAGGTGACAGGCTTTTTTCCACCGGTTTCCATCGCGTCTAAGCGCTTGTGAACCGAGGCTAGGGCCGCTACCAGCGTCCCCATGCTCTTGCCGTAGTCAACGCCCTTGCCATTAGGAGTGTTAATAACGAGCTGCTTACCGATTTCGCTCTTTTCGAGCTCTTGCGCCATAGGGCCGACGTGCTTACCGGGCGAAGCGCCTGGCAGGGAAGAGTCTTTATAGCTGTACTCGTGCGCCCCGGCCTTATCTAAAAAGTCTTTAATCTTATCGTCGGCAGGCTTGATATCTGTTTTTTGACGAACGTCAGATAGGACAGAGCCCGATCCGCCCAGTAACCCGCCGAATATACCTTGCTGCGCCTTGTTGTTTTGAATCGCAACGCCCTGGTTATTCGTGTTCTGGTTATTGTACACACCTGCCATCGCGTTGTTATACCCGCCCTGAGCGCCGTAGAGGTTGGATTGTTCTGACTGAGCGGCTTGATTAAGCCCCTGGGTGGCAGACGCTTGATTACCAACTTGTTGTCCGGCCACGCTGGCCATGCCTTGTAAACCCTGAACTTGTTGCTGAGCGCCGAGAGTGGCCGCCTGTCCAGCTGATTGCTGTTGAGCTTGGCTGCCCGCCTGAGCGGCTCCACGGGCGATCATGCCGACGTTTTGAGACGCCCCACGCTGTCCGGCCGCCTGAGCCGCTTGGTTAGCAACGTTGGCTTGAGTGGCTTGAGCGAGTTGAGCTTGAGCGGGATTAGGGCCCGTTCCCGAGGCCAACCCTTGAAATCCTTGGAACGCTTGGTTCTGATTCTGGATGCCGTTTTGACCTTGAAGGGCCGTAAGGAAAGCTTGTTGTTGCTGGATTCCGTTTTGAGCGTCGTTGTAAGCTTGTCCAGTTTGTGCGGACGTAACTCCAGGGTTTTGAAGCGCCCCTGCGTAGTTATTGGCTTGCCAATCCGACTGACCGCCCGAACCTAAAGCTTGACCGATAAAAGACATCTATACGCTCCGATTGTTAAGATCTGCAACGAGGACGGCTAAAGGTGACTTCTTAAAGCCGTACTTCTCGGATCTCATTATTGTCCCAGCGTCTTTGCTGGTAAACAATACCTTAGTAACATTGATCTTTTTGGCGTGTTGAAGAAGGGCGGACACCGCCAAGTCGATCCCCCGGTGCCGCTCATCCTGGGAGCATTCGGGGTTGGAAGTCAGCCCGTCGATCTGCCCGTATCCACCCTCAACTCTGCGCAAGAACACCGCTGAGACGAGCTTTTTGCCGTCCATCGTTGCGTATCCAAGCTTAGGCATCTCAATGGGAAGCGGAACGTATGAGTTTCTAGCTGATAGTATTGCTACTAAGGCAGTAAAATGTTTAGCAATAGTGAACTTGACTACCTTCATCCTACGCTCTTAGCCGCCTTCAACCGTGGCTTGCTATCCTTCACTCCGACGATGCAGTTAAGGCCCGAAAGGGTAAACCCTGCTCCCGCTGTAACACCAAACGACGCGTCATAGATCTCGTTAATCGTTAACTGGAACGCTTGACATTTTTGTTGCTGTAAAAACACCCGGTGCTGCTCTATATTGCCCGCCCCGCCCCATCCAGTGCCGCTTCCCCACAGCTGCTCTCCGCCCCAGGCGGGAGTAAAGTTGTCTGGAGTAATAATGGACTGCTGCACGGGCGATGGGTTGTAATCGTAGGCAATGGACACCGCCAACGTGTGAGGAGTGATGAACGTGCCCAGAAGGTAGAAGAAATAAGCGCGTTCATAGCCTTGTAATCCCGCAAGGTTGAGCCAGGAGGTCGTAAAGCTAATTAGGACTGGATGACCGCCGTCCAGGTACTGGCCTGGGGTTTGTTGAAACACTTGGCCAAAAGCATTAATGTAAGTGTGGAGATTTTGATAAAGGGTTGAGCTTACGGCTGGAATTCCATTAAACGTCCCCCACTGTTGAAAGTAGTAGTCGTGCATGATGGTGACGCCGTTGTCCATCATAAACCGGATCTCGTTTGTTCCAGGAACGTTTACGGCGCTCAAAACGCGTGGGATGACCGCTATGCCGTCTACGGGAGCTCCAATATAAGTGGTGGAGAGGTCGCGCCCAAGCTGCCAGATTCCTTTTGAGGACTGGAATAGGAGTCCATTAGGGGTGAACACGATAGAGCGCGGGTTGTCGCATCCAACTGAAGAGGTAATGAACACCGGTTCAGAAAAGTCGTTCCCCCCGCCGGTGTTATCCGGTCCGTTCCCTGTTAAATAGTAAAGCGCATTCTTCTTAAATATGATGAGTTTATCATCGATGGTCCCCAAAGCAGTGATAGGGCCAGTATCGCCCTGCGCGGCAGTGGTGGGGGCTACGAAAACGGTAAACAGATCGGACATCTCAACCGGAGTGTTCTCGATAACCTGTTTGGAGTACCAAAGGACGTTTCTGTCCTCAGCGTCTACGGCAAATAAGCGAGATTTGAACAGTGCAGTCGTGCTAATAGGGGGGGCTGCAATGTTCTCAATGACACCGCCCGTGGTGTATAGAATATTGTTGCCTAAAATAGCAATGTCAGCGGACGTATCAGTATAAGTAACAAAGTCGGCAGAGGGATCGTTAATGATCGGGCTCAGCACCGGGGTTACTTGGTAATAGGTTTGTTGTGCCACGGACCATCTGTATAGCGCAATGCGAACAGGGCTCGCTATTTTATAGGTTTGACGATACGTGGGGACGGTTACCGTGGTGGAGAATACGTCAATCGTTTGAATTAACTCCGCCGTAGTCGCCCCCGTCGTAGCGACTGATATCGTAACGATATTGTTGATGGCGTCAATAGCGGTGATGGTCGTCGTGGAGTTGAGGTTACCGGGGGTTGTAAGATCCGTAAGCGTCTGTCCGATTCCAAGGCCGCTCGTGGAGGACACGTTTAACGACGTGGCTCCTAAAGCAAATGCGGACGAGAACACGCCATTAGAGGTTCCAATAGTGTGCGTGGCAACCTGATAGAGAGACGAGCTCGTGGTTCCCGCTCCACTATTTCCGTTGGGAAGAGGGTCAAACCCTTCTACGTAGGGGAAGATGTAATCGATCCCAGTGTTGGTTATAACGTTAATTCTAGGGCAGCCTGGTATTGAGGGGCTTATGAATAGCGACTGACCGATAACCGGAGTAGTGACGAACGCTCCACCATACGTAGTGTACCTACTTCCAGAAGGATTGCCGGGAGAGGAGACCCCCAGCGGGTTAAGATACTGGGGGCTAAGCACCAGTGTGGGGGTGCCTGTGCTCGATACCGTTGGTTTGTCTAGGGTTATAACGTAGTTGATGGGGTCTACGGCGATTATGTGAGTGTTGGCTTGAAATGCTCCTGACACCGTTGAATCGGTTATGAGCGTTCCCACTGCAAAGCCTTGAACGCTTCTAACCCGGACGGTAGTGCTCCCCGCATCGAAATAAGCGGAGGTCGTCGATCCAGTGGCTTTAACCTGGTCTGTTGCGCTAGCTCCGGTGGTTGGAACTGAAATCCCAACGAGCTTTGATACTGGGTCGATAGACGTAATGGTAGTGTTAGCGGAAAAGTTTCCGGGGGTGGTCGTGTCGAGTATCGTCTGGCCGACCAGAAGACCCCGCACGTTCGTGGTTTGAATTAACTTAGAGTTAGAAGTAAACGTTGCCGTAGTCGCAATGGAAATAGTGGACATGCTGTCGCCGGGGGCTGCGGCGCTGCTTACGGTGGCGCTGGTGTCTAAGGTCACCGTGGTGCCTGAGATGGTTAGAATTTTAGTGCCCGCAGGAATAGCCGACTTGCGGCTGCGATCAATGACCAGCTGCCCAACGTACAGGTTTTCTGACGAGGACACCGTGAGGACGGGGCTACCGGTCGAGAACGTAGCCAAAAAGGCGACGCCTATTGGGTCGATCTTAGAGGTGTCCGCTGAAATAGGAAGGGACGGCGCAGAACGGTGCACGTTGCCCTGAGCATCGGTCCACTCGTACGTGGCGACGTAATAATGCAGCTGCGGGGCCATAGCGCCCCCTGAGCCTGCGGAAGCCTCCACGTAGTCCGGCCACAAGTGAAAACCGTGTTCCACGGGGGCCGCACCGTCGTACATCCACATAAACCCGCCGCTTACGTGGAGATTGTGCCCCACTTCGGACGAGGTGACGTTGGCGGAGGTGATTTGAACGGACGCGGTGTTAACCCCCGTCTGAGAGTAAACACTAGACGCGTTATTCGACCCCTGAAGCTTGCTTATCGCTTCGATGCGGTCTTTGATCAAGTAGCTAAATCGCACTGTGTTATTAACGACTGTCGCGCTTGCAAGGCCTTTAACATAGTAAGACCCTGGACCGTTGGAATAGGCGAGTTTAACGATCACCCCGCCCTGAGCGTTCATTAAAAAATAGGTGGGTTGATACGCGGAAACGTACGCGGATAGAATATAGATTCCACCCATCAATATAAACGCTTTAGACGCAATCCCGACGCCTCTGCAGACTAAAGATGGAGTCTTGGCTACCACCCCAGCTTGGGTCATTGTAATGCTTCTAATGACGTTCGTAGCTAACGAGGTGTCGTATCCGTAAACGTTCGGTTGTTCATAGAACGCCGTCAGCACTCCGCCCTTAGCCGCAGAGGTGAGGTTGACTAGACTTGAAGTCAACAAAGCTGCGGGGGCTCCAATGCTAGCGAGGTTCTTGTCCATGACGTAAGCGGTCACAGCCGTGGTGGTAGCATTATAAGCAGAGATATAAATTATGGGCTGCCCTACGGTATCGTCCGCGCAAAGACTAATAATGTTTCCCACCTGGCCGGAAAGCACCGTGTCCGTGTGGAGCGCGAGTGTGCTGTCAAGGTAGTTTACGCGAACTGCGGCCGTAGAGTTCCAGGCTAAGTATAGGTTATTGTTATCAACGCACCCCTCAAACGACGCGGCGAGGTTTAAAGGTCCCGGAACAACGCTCGACGAAAGGTTAACACTGGTGCTTACCAGGGTCGGAAGGTAGGCGTTTATGGCGACGTACTGAAGGTGGTACACCCCGCTAATCGTGCAGACAAATACGATTACGAAGTAATTGTTAAGAAGAAACACCTTAGGTGGATGCGTGACCGTACCCGTGGCGACCGAAATCACCGTGGGAGTGTTGATCCGCTGACCCGTGGCGCTATCTGTTACAACAAAGTTATAGCTTGGAGTAAGGACGCCGCCGCCGGTTGGGACGTCGTTAGTGTAAACTGTGCACGTAATGTTGTTTGGGTGAGTGACACTGTCCGCTTGAGACTGCCCCACGTTAGATCTAATAACGCTAAGGACGTTAACGTCAGCGGGCTGCAAAGCTCCCTTATCAACCCACGTCTGGGAGCCTGCGCTGTACGCGCTTAGGCGGCTACCAATAGCTGTTAAGTTTCCACCAAACTTTGTAATAAACTGAGAGTCTAGGTTGGAAAGGGGAGTAAGGGCGGCGAATCCACTCCGCTTTGTGAGTCTTCCGGCCTTATCAAATACGCTGTTGCTAAGGGATAGAAACTTTCCAGGAGCGACCTGATTAGGGTCCGACTGGGTGTCCAGCCCCATAGCGAAGTTAATAGGTAAGCTAGTTTTATTAATAGACATTGTTAAGTTTTAATAATGTAATTGAGGTAAACGTTTTTAGGGCGAGTTTCGCTAGAGTAGTTTCCGTTAGCTGGAGTATGGAACGTGTCGCCGGAAGAAGCCGCCAAGCTACCGGTAGCTGACGCTGGAGTAGCTCCGGTTCCGCCGGTACCCGACGTCAGGGTGTGATAATGGGTTTGAAAGGCGTCTGCTTGGACCGAACCGACGCTGTTCCCTGTATTACCGCCGCTGGCAGCAGCTGTACGCGTAAGGGTGTCTGGGTCACTGGCCGAGGCACCGGTGACGCCCCGCACGAAGAGCCCGCGGGTGTCTGGGACGTTAAACGTCGTACTTCCATCGCCCGCACCGCTGGCGTTACCGATAGCGGCGTACAGAGCCGCGTAGGTCGTCCTGGATACCGCCGAACCGTCGCAAAGAAGGTAGCCGGCGGGAGCGGTCGTTCCGCCATACATAAGGATTGTGGCTGGGGGGGTGATGGCCGTATAAGCTGCCTGACCTTGCGCGATCGCCGACTGTACAGCCGCAGTAAGCTGCGCTAGCACGATCTGACCCGCAGTCATTACACCGGCGTTGCTAATGGTTAGCGGGAGCGTAGACGCTGGGATTGCTGGAAGGGTGATGGACGTGTCGTTGGCCAGCGTAGGCGGAGACAGCGTAAGCCCGAAGGAGGAGGCCACTATGTTTCTAAGGATATACGACCCGGCATCGATATTGCCAGGCGTTAAGGATGCGGACTGAAATGTAAACGTCTTAGCCGCTCCGCTAAAGCTGGCCGAAGCAGGCAACGCCAAGTTGGTAATAGAGCCCGGCAAAGCTGCCACACCTCCGCTTTGAGTAAGACGAACGCTGTTTCCACTACCGTCCTTAAAGTAAAGGTCCACTCCAAGTTCAAATAAACATCCGAAATCAGCTGCTCCGGCGGGAACACTGCCTTGCGGAGACAGTCGCACGGTGCGGATAGTGGTGGCGTTGTTGCCTCCGAAAGACAGATCTGCGTTAATGTTCATCCCAGCTGGGTTGATGGGCGTCCCGTAGTTAGGACTGTGGTCATGAGCATCAATCAAAGTTAAGCAATTGTTAATATCCGTGGCATAGTTGGGCCCTTGTTCAGTCCCAACACCGGGGACCGGAAGCTGCATTAATGGTGTAAGTGTAATAGCCATAGTCAGAATACCGATAGGGTTACAGTGCAGGGCGCGCTAGCGATGAGAAGTAGCGTCTGAGTTGGAGTTCTATTGCTCCCTTGATTGTCATAAATAGTCGACGCAGCATCGATTCTCACCACGCTCCAGCCCTGCAGTGTCCTAGAGAGCAGGTGGTTAACGTTATTCGGGCCGGCCACAAGCTTAATGTTTTTAAGAAGCGCAGATCTGCTCTCAGGATTGGCAATAATCGGGTCTAGAATGGCCGCCCAGCCGTTCTGCATCAGGCCTAGAGCAAGCGGTCCATCTTGAAACTGAGGAAGTGCCATTAGAAGCCTCCTTGGAAACCGTCGGAGCCGCCATTGCCCCACCCGTTGCTCGTCCCGCGGGTGTCGCTAATCGTCTGAGGGTTACCCGCATCTCTGTTAGAAGCAGACGCCTCAATACGCTTAATCAGGAACTGGAGCTCTTGGTCGAGTTTGGAGGTGTCAGACTCTTCTTTATCCAGGGCGTACTTGGCCGCTCTAATGACTACGTACTGAAGCCAGCCGGAATATCCGATTGTGGTGACGTCTTGATCGCTAAGAAGCTGCTTAAGGCGTGGGATGTACCACAAGCGAATCTGTTGCCCGGCCGATGGAGTGGGAATAAACTCCATATTAATGCCCATCATGCGGTACTGGAGGTTAAACACGCCATAGATGGTCGAGGCAGAGTTTGGATAGACGAATTTGTTCCGGTCCGCGAAATTAAACCGCTTAATGGACACGTATCCGTTAGCAGAGGCGTTAAGAGCTAGATCGACTCCAAGTAGCTTATAGAAGGGCTCAGCCACCATTGCGGCGCCGGTGACACCGTTGGTAAACGTCGTTGTGCCGTCCGGGAGGGGGTAGAGGAAGCGCGTGCCGTCCACCACAAACGTGGCTGGACTAGCGGTGAACAAGTCTTCGTAAGTGGTCACCAGGAGGTCATACAGCTCAAACATCGCTTGATTGATGAAGAAGTTCCACTCGGGAAGGGTAACGAAGTTAGAGTTTAATCGGTCCGCACGCTGCTGAGAACGCGTTCTAATCTCTCCAAGCGACATCTCAGCTGTGGGAGTAGGGACAAGGTTCTGAGAGGGCGTATAGGGGCTGACACCGCCTGCATTGACGGACGCCACGCGGTAAAAGTATTGAACTCCGACAGTCACGGCGGTGTCCAAGTACTTGTTTAAAGCAGGGGTAGCCAAAACACTATAGGTTACGCCGTCCGTGGATTTTTGGACGCTATACGAGGTCGCGCCAGCAGATAAGTCCCACGTCAGTAAGACTTGTTGGTTCGCGGTTTGACTATAAAGATTTAGGGGGATCGAGGGGATAGCCGTATTAACTCCTTTCCACTGGACCTGGGTGATCCACTGTTTTAACTCTCACCCAGGTCGCCCGTGGTAACGCTGTTGAAAAGGAGGTTAGTTCGTGCTGTTCAGCATTGAAAGCGTGAGCTTCATAATGCTTCCGCTAATCGGGTCGGTAGCGATTTGAGTCGTAACCGAAGGGGACGTCGGGGCGAGGGTTTGGATGATGATAAATCCGCCAAGACCCACAGCTGGGTTTGGGTTCACCATGGTGCCGGAAAGCCCAAGGACTTCTACGTCGTTGATACCAGAAACTCCCATGCTCTGCACAGTGCCGGTGCCGGTGCCGACAGTGGCCGCCTTAAATACTTGTCCGATAGTCGGAACTAAGTTACCTGGGAGACCAGCTGCTAGCCATTGAGCAGGCGTGGTAGACCCAAGGGTAAGGATTTGGTAGATGCTACCAACAACCAAAGACCCGCCTGCGACAATAGCGCCGGACAGAGGCGACTCAAAGCTAGAGGTAATGTTGTTGATACGGTTAAAGTTGTCCGAAAGCTGAATTTGAAAAATGCCGTTGGTGAGGCGCGTAATGGAAGCGATTTGTCCTCGGTTGTCGTTGATAAGAGTCGGCGCTCCGGCTGCTCCAAAAACGACACGCATGTCGATACTAACGACCATTTGGTGCATGGAATAGACGCGAGAAGAGACGTAATTACGATTAGCGATATGGATACCCTTTGATTGCCCCTACTCGTTGCCATCAAGGCTCACCGCATCGCCTGGGGCAGGCTTATCGGGGACGAGTCGGAGGATATCTCTAACTCTCTATCTTTGACCTAAAGATCTCAGATAAAAAGCTTTACGGCTAAATTGCCAATGATTCCAATAATGTATCCAGATAAGTACACCAGGGCGAGTATGAGGAGAGAGACAGCGACTTTTCCCATATCGTTGTCTTTTTATGCTCAGCGTACGAAGGAAAAAAACTGAGAAGCGGCTTCAAGGGTGGCAAAATTGCTCATAGAAATTACCTTATTGCCAGAGCGCTTCCGCACATAGAACTTACCGTTAATGGTAAGGAGTTCGATCGTAATGCCTTTGTTACAGATGCTCTTGGTTGGTCTCATAATTAAATAATCTCTTAATTGACCGTCCTTGTCAACTAATATGAAACCAACCAAGAGCGCCTCGACGTCGAGTTAGAGTCCAGAAGGCCCTGGAACCGCGGGAATGGAGAACCTGTAAATCGTGCAGTAGGGATAGGCTGGATTAAGAAGGCAGATGGTCATAGTCTCTCCGCCGTCTTCCGTTTCATAGGTATAGGCTTCTTTGCTAATGTCTCGGCAACGGCTATCCGTCGCACCTTGGTAAGCTGCGTTTCCGAACTGAATGGTACCTTTATAAGGGGTGCCGAGAACGCGCACCATGCCGCTCGCCACTCCATTAACAGCTCCAACATTACCGTAAGAGCCGTTACAGCTAATAAGATCGTTGGCGTTTTGGGTGGTATTAAGGGCGATCTGCGAGAAATTAATGCTGCTTCCAAGCACCGCTGGGGCGCTGACGGCCACAAAGCTCGTATTGACCGTGACCGGTGGGAGCGAGTGCGTGTCGGAGGAGCCACAAGCTGAGAGGGCTACGACAGCGAGTACGGAGAGCATATAGATCTTATTCATTTTAGTTTCCTTTGGGTTACGGCAGGGTTTACACAAGCCAGAACGGTGATAAGTTTCTTTAGGGCACGCGGAACACTTAGGGCGGCTTTTAGTCTTCATATTTCTCCAGTTCTTCTTTAATTAAAATGATCTGCTCTTGTAGTCGATAGAGCTGCTTCCGAAGTTCGGCCGCAGCCTCCATTTGTGCCTTACGCACTGGGTCAATCTTATGTCCTCCCCAAAATAGGCGCTCGGCTTCCGCCTTTCGACGCTGTTCAGGGGTTTTTCGGTTATCAAAACTCATTTCGTTTCCACAAACCAGTCGTGAAGAAACGCGCCAAAATCCACGGTATCCGCATCGGTAAGAATCGTGTTTTCTTTAGTAGCTTCGTCAATAATAGCTTCGTAAACTTGCTCGTAGTCCACTCCGCCCATGTCGACATACATCGAAACCATGTGGCCGGGAACCCAGTCTTGCTGCTCAGCGTATTCTTGAAATGTCATGCTCTTCATATATATAAATTACCAATTCCGCGGTGTGTTGTCAACTGACAAGCGGTTAAACTTACCTAACTTCTTAATTAGTCGTCCCTTGCTCTGAGACGTCTTTAATAGACTCTAAGGCGCTGATTAGAGCGTCTATCGTCTCCATCTCACGTTCTTGATTATCAGACTGAACGGCTTCAGTCAATTCGGACACATTTCGAGCGAACGTGGCGTAGGCGTGTCTGCGAGCTTCTTGCGTGGTCATGCGTGGATCTCCTTGAGCATACGTACAGTTGAGGAGTTAAGATATATTAACCTTATCACGCACCGCATCACATGCAAGTTTATTTTTTCACTTCGAACCAAGCCTCTACTAAAGCTGCACGTTGAGCCGGAGAGACGTCTTCAGACATGACGATCCGCTCTAACAGTTCGGGAAGCTTCGAAAGGCTTCTAAGAATCTCCCTTTTTTGTTCCGGCTCTGGAGCAGGCTTTGGAGTTACAAAAATTGGAGCTGGGACTACGCGAGCGCCTCTAAACCCAATCCCGGAACGAAGCACCTGGTACCGCACTCCTCGAAGGGTCAAGGGAGACCCGTCCGGAGCCGTATGATTTGCTTCCTGAAGCTTGCCCAGCACGTGGAGAGCAAAGGTAGTACCGTCTGGGTCCTTGTCCTTGAGAATCTTGTACTCTCGAAGGATAATAGTCGTAATCGCTCCACGTTTCCGGGTGCTGTACTGGACTGCGTTCTTAATGTTCATGTTGCCTTTATTCATAGTCACTTCTTTCCGAGGCTCTATGTCCTCTTTGGTTGTGGGTGACTTATACAAGGCAACATGAACTATGACAAGAACTATTTTCGAATAAAAGCGTAAACTTCTTCTTGAGTAATATTTGGCTTTTGTTCTAAGCACTTACGAAGAACGGTGTCCGTGATGTCCAATCGAGTTTTGTGGCATTGAACCTTAATTGTTCCACCAAGTCGCATGTGATTAATAATATCAACATAGTTAACGTGGCGCTTTTCAACGGGGGAATACATTTTACGATTTTGGTATCTAACGAGGTTCAAAGGGACACTCCTACTGTGAATAAAAGCACATCGCGGCCGTGGTTTGGAAGCTTAAGTCCTGCATTACTAATATGGCCGTACCCAACACTCATAAAAGTGTTAAGGTCTCGTACCCCCAGTCCTATGTCAGTCGCGAACTGGTATCTAGATCCCAATTGGCTATCAGGAGAAGTAATACCGCATGGGCCGAAGAACCCAAATCCGTACACCCCCACCTTTGGCCCGGGTTTAACTCCAATTTGAAACTTGGCGACGCCAGAACCTTTCCGGCCTTTTCCGCCGGTGTCAACAAACCCGCCGAGTTCGCCTCCAAGATAGATACTATTGGCAAGTTCCGACTCATATCGCATTCCAAACTGCTTAGAACTACCGTCGGTACTTCCGTTTTGAATGCTGGGTCCAAAACGAATGCTATAATCATCCGCCCTAGAAGAACGAGACGTATAAACAAACAAAATTGTTATGGCGATGGCCCACGCTATAACACGCATCCAGTCGGTCATTTGACCTCCTTTAATTGAGTTGGCGGTTTAACTGGAGCGGTCATCAAACAAATAGATTCGGTCATATCCAGCTCAATGATAGATTCTCTAGAATATGACAAGCGCTTTAAAATCATATTTTGAGTATTGACGTAGGTCAAAACGTACATGGAATCTTGTTGAGTAAAGTTCACCAGGATGAGTTCTGCTCCAACCTGGTCGCTGACCCGGTGTAAGAGGGTAGGAAGGCGCAGTTCTTTAAACCTGACACCAACCGCCGTGCATCCCAGTTGTCCTGTGTCTCCGTAGACGGGTTTCGTATTCATCCGTGCTCCTCCCAAGAAAGATCTTCGTTTTGTTCTGCCATCCACTCAAGGCATTCCTTTAGACACACCGAGCACAGATCGTCATATCGCGTTGTCTCTGTGCACCGGCAGGGCTCTTCCATAAAACTAAATTCTAGCTGTTTCATTTAAACTCCTCGTTAATAAGCTCCGCCGTATAAAGAGGAGCTGCCATACTAGTCCCCGACATAAAGCCCTCCTTGCCGAAAGGCAAAGTTGACTTAATGTGCGTCCCACATCTCCAAAAAACGCCTTCTCCCCAGTTAGAAGTGACACTTCTTTTAGAATTATCACAATCCCAATCACCCACGGCGTATACGTTTGAGATGCCGTATCCACCTGGGTATGCATTCTTATAGTAGGTGCTGTCATTACCCGCCGCAACAACAATCTTTGCCTTAGACGCTGACAGAATAGCGCGCTCTTCTTCTGATCCGTACGCGCCACTAAAGCTCGCGTTGATCACGGATGCGCCAATTTGTTCAGCGTATATAAGAGCGGCGTTGACGGGGGCCACCACTTTGTTTCCTCCTTTAAACACCTTTACGATGACAAGGCAGTACTTAGAGTGGTCTGGGGCGTTGTGCATTATAATGCCCGCCACATGTGTTCCGTGGCCTGAGTCGTCTTGAATCCCCGTTCCAGTAAAGTCCCGATGCCATCCGTGGCATAAAACGTCACTAAATCTGGGGTCCTGCAGATTAAGGCCGGTGTCAATCACCACCACTTTGGGTCTTTTTTCTGATGTTGTTCGCGAAAACGCGTAAGCGGGGCTGCCGCACCCCGTAAGGAAGAGGACCAAAAAAAGCGCCTTGTATAGACAGTTCATAATGATCCTTTGTTAAATTTTGCCTGAGCTTTGCGCACAGATCAATCCGAATTTGTTTTTTCGTTGGTTTTTCCTAATGAAGCCAGCTTTAGCTCCATAAGCGAGTTGTAATGAACGCCGTCCAGGGCGTATATGCCCTCTCCATCCGGGTACAAGATCGCCGGTCCATCAAGACAACTAATTACTTCTCCCAAGAACTCAATTTTACAGGGCTTGGGAGTAAGCACTACGCAGTCTTCAAAAGACCAGTGCGCTCCCAGCTCTTGGATAAGGGATTTAATAATTGGAAGAAGATCGTCTTTTTTACCCGGAAGCTGCTCGACAATGAAAGCGTAGAAGCTCACCCAATACGACTCCAGAGCCCCGTAGGACGCTCTGGAAGCTTGATCGGAGATCATCTCCTTGGTGACGGCGGTGGTTCCGGCAGCAAGCTCAGCGGCCTTCTTAGCGCCTTTAAACGGAGACTCTTCCCAGAAAATGGTCGGGTTGTCTGACAAAGGGCTTTCCGGGTCGATAGAGCGCAGGTATCGGTAAGCCGCTATAATAGCTGCCTCAGCCTTGGGGCGATCGGTAGGAGCGGTTGACATACCAATCTTTAGGTATTCTTCCACATAAACGGGAATCATTGCCTCTTGCTCTGGTGTCAGCTCTTCTTGTTTTTCGCTCATTATCACTGCTCTCCTGTGGTTAACCGAAGCACTTTACCGAAATCTGCCGGAGGCCTTTGATCCCCAACCCCTACCCATAAAAACGGAACTTTAGGATCAATGGGGATGTCTGAGGTGTCAAAGTCTCCAAAGTAGATAATAACATCACAACGCAGCTCGAGGCACTTGTCAATAGCGGGCTGATAGGCCGTTCCGCCGCCCCCAGCACGGACGGGCTTAAGCTTAGATTGAGCGGTCAGCTTCTCCACTTTATTCACCTGGCTGTCTGCGTGTACTAGCCACGTGGTCGTAACCTGGTTGCTAATTGCCTTGACTTCGGACAGGAAAGAGCTGTACTGGGAGTCACTTATGGAGCCTGAGCTGTCTAAGCACACCCCAAGCGTTAGCGTACGCTTCTTCTTTTTTCCGGGAGCGGGCATAGCAAAGCGCCGATTAACTTTTTTCTGCGTGGATAGGGTTACCGCAGAAACATTTTTAAACACAAAATTTCGTAAAATTTGTTTCCACGGTAAACTGGGCCGGCTGTCCGCAGCCAAATTGTTAAGAATGTGTTGGGGAGCATTTCCAGCTGACTTGCCAACTGCTCTTCGAGTAATACGCCTAACGGCAGCTTGGTTAACTTTTTCGCTACCCCGGTCACCGGCCTCGATGTCGTGTTCATCTAGAGTCTCTATTCCTGCTTTTCTTAGCTCAGCCTGCTTTTCTTTCAAAAAAGAATAGTAGTAGGCAGATGTCTCGTAGGGCAATAAATCGTGCCCGGTTACTTTAGACAAGTTTCCCAGGGTGATGCACCCCTCTGGAAGGTCATAGAGGTACTGGTTAATAGCGCAGTCCTGTGCGATGTTCCAAAGGTACCTATCCTCGTGATTAACGTTTTTAAAGCCCCTCAAGTGGGCCAACACCAGGTGCAAAACTTCGTGCTTAAGGATAGCCTTGCACTGGGCTTCATTCATTTTTCCTATAAACTCCGAATTAAAGACGAAGGTGGGGACGCCATGAATGACACACACCCCCGCGGTGGGAACCTTAAACTTATCGTAGACGATGTTAGAGTTTAACAAGAAGTGAGCGTAGAACGGCTCAGAGCAGAGCAGCTGGTGAATGGCACGCTGAATGGAAGTTAACCCAGACATTATGCAGCCTTCTTCATGAGTTTTTCAATAAACTCAGGGTCGTTTAGAATCGCATTCTTAAAGTTAAACTGAACTCCGCCAAGCTGTCCGCACACTCCTGCAAGCATTTCAAGGGGAAGATCAAGGAAAAACTCTCTTAGATTGACAACGGAGTCGCTTGTCAACAGGTCCGGGGTCACCCGAAGTTGTGCGACGAGCTCGTCCAGCGGAGTTGATAACAGGTCAAACCGGGTGCCCTCTTTGCTGACAGCTGACAAGACTCGAGCGCGAACTTTAGAGTAGTCTGCCAGCACATCCTTGAGAAGAATGGCTTTAGTGGCCACCTTTTTGTGAGACATAAAAGTCGAGGCCGCGGTTAAGCCCACAATGCCTTCGTACAGCTCGTGACGAATTTCGTCAGACAGCTGTTCTTGCTCTAGAGGTCCGATCATATCAATCCAGGAGCGCCGATCGGGACGAATAGCGAGATCTGGAGTTTCAAATTTGACCTCCAGGCACGAATTATGCTCTGAAATAAACTCAGCTACGGAGTCGTGACCCTTGCTTTGAGCGAACACCGTGAACTCGGCGACAGATGGTTGGAGGTGAATATGGCAAAATCGAGACATCCAAGCCGCGTCACTGGTGTCGGTGACGTTAAACGAATCATTGGAGTAGTTACCCGCCGCCACGATGACCCAGCCTTCTGGAAGCTTATGACGGTGGATGGTCTTAGACGTAATAAACGAAAACATCGCTTGAATAACGTCTGGATGAGCGCGGTTTAGCTCGTCAAGAAAAATAATGCCTGCGCCTTCGGTAGGAAACCATTCTGGACGAGCGTGGGTTACTGTTCCTTCGCCGGTGTGGACGAGAAGGCCCACTAAATCGCCGACTTCTTGGGTGGCGAGGTGGAGGTGTACAAATCCAAGCCCAAGCTTCTTAGCCACTTGCCCCACGGACTGCGTCTTTCCGATACCTTGGTAACCCCAGACGAAAGGAACGATGCTATTTTTGGTGAGAATGGGCAGAGTCGCTTGAAAGTCTTGGATGTTCATCTAGGTCACTCCTTAGATTAATTCGCTACTATTTAAGTCTGGAGGGGAGAGTTTTAGAAGTCAACTCTTTTTTCTATCGCCAAGGTAACCAGCTCTTCGGCTTTAGAGTACTTGGACAAAATCATTTTGTACCAGACGCTGTCGCACGAACGGTCAGTTAGCTTATCATACGTGCGAGCCAAACTAAGGTTAAACAGTTGGTTGCTTATCTCTACTTGTTTTGCCATTAGGAGAAACTACGTCTTTCGTTTAAATGTGTCAACAGACTATTTCGTGATAACTAATACTAGAAAATACATCCCCGCATTGGCCATTGACAGCTCTACGGGGGCGAAAGTCTCTTTAAACCTGAAATCGTCTTTCATTCTTCGCTCTCCTGATTGGACGACTTCAACGTCGCTTTAGCTTTCTTTAGTTCTAGGTACTGACCGTATGCTGCAGACTTGGGCTGTGTAAACGCTAGCCCCTTACACCAGTAGTCGTTGCGGAGGAGGACCTTGCAGAGACGGCGCCACGACGGAGCAATACGTTGGTTCTCTAAGGCATATGGCGCCTCGTCTGGTATCCCCGTCTCGTACCCCCGCGCCTTCCACCACTTCATAAATACTTTAAACTTGCCAATGTAGTGGACTTGGGTGTTCTCGGGGAGTGAGCTGAGGAGGAGGTTACAGAATGACTTCCACGTGTGTCCGGGAGGCTTACTAATTCTATTGTACCCGGTCATATTGCCGGCTTCTTGGATGTATAGCGACCCGGAGTTGGCACCGTTCACACGAGCAACTACCTTATACCACGTAGCGGGCTCTAGAATATGATAGAGCCAAAGACCTCTACGCTGGTCATCTCCATACGGTTGGCAAATACGCATCTGCGCCGGGGACAGCCCCGCGCGATGCATTCGGTCGTACACCTGGTTACTTGGAAGCTTCGGGTTCTTGGCGTGGTATAACCACAGATCCCCCACGGCCCAGTCGTAAATAGGATATACGTTGAAGAGTCCCGGAAGCACCTCGGTGGTGTAGCTCTTATCTTGGAACTTTGCTTTAGTCTTCAGAGCAATAGTTCTGAATCGGTTTAAGCTTTCATCTGTCCGAATGCCGACAAAGCATGCCGTGGTTTTGCCGCCACCGTACCACTCACCGAATAAGGGTACAAACTCCTCGAACTCCATCCCCGATTGAAAGAAAGGGAAGAATTTAGGATCGGTGACAGTCCCCTGAGCTTCCGGGAACTCGCGTACCCAGTCCTTGCGTACTTCAGGGTCCCAGCACAGCCAGCGTGGTTGGAAGTTACTTACCGCGTTGCGGAGCGCGATAGGAAGACACACCCAGTAGGGGTCACAGTAGTCTGCATAGAGGTCTAGACACGCTTTCGCGTGGTCTATAGTCATCTTATACTGAGCTTCCAGGTCTATCAGAAGTACGCCTACCCGCTGATTTCTACGCTTAGCTTCTTCCATGACCAGGTGCAACATGACAGTACTATCTTTACCAGCACTAAAGCTAACGTACACTCTTTCGAAGTTGTCAAATACAAACCGGATACGTTTTTGGGCCTCTTCAAGCACATTCGTCGTCTTGTACTTCTTTAGAACACTCATCGGTAACTTCCTTTGGTTGCTTGGAAATCCAGATTTCTAGGTACTTCAGAGCCATAGCATCAGCAGCGGCTTTCTCAACCTCGGTAAGGAGGTTGTATCCACCCATACTCTTGGAGTGTGGCACCTTGTACACCAGCGCGCAAGAGGATTGTCCTAGGTAAGCTATCCGGTTCATCGCCTCATTGGTGAGGTTATGCTCACAGCTGTACTTCCACTCCGAAGTAATGATCTGTAGGGCCGACTCAAAACGAGCGGTGTCCCGCAGCAAGGACGCGTACAGCTCTAGAGTGTCGTCCTTCTGGTAGTCCTCGGATACGCCGCCGTAGAAGTTATGGCGGTAGTCTTCCCACTTATCCCAGGGATGGAAAATCCGCTTCATTCGATCTCCTCCACATCCGTAGTGTCACCGAATACCTCGATGTCCCACGCCTTGCTGAATTCCGATTTACTGAACATCTCCGCCAGTCCTGACACTTGGCAAAGGCGTAGAACCTCATCCTGGTCCATCCCCAGATGCTCAGCGATCCACTGTTCAGAGCGGTTCCTGCGCTTCAGCTCCACGACCATATCCGACATGGAATCGACGTTGTGCTTACCTCGAGCACGGTTGTGGCGGATGGTGGACGCCATACGGTCCGAGCGGTCCATACGGTCCTGGTTGATCACAACCAGGGGGACATACCCGTGGACACGGGCGCGGACAATCTTCGACTCCCGACCTACGCGGGAGCGGTGGAAGCCGTCGACGACCTCAAACTTCTCGTCTTTCCGAAATGCCACGATAGGCTGAGTGTAGCCATCTTCTTTGATGGACAGCTCCAGTAGTTTCATCTCAGGTGGAGCAACGCTATTGGGGTTGTAGTCGTTCGCAAGCACGTCTTCGACGGGACACCACTGGACGCAGTCCACAGGCTCGGCCTTGAAGGGCGAGTACTCGCGGAGAGCTAAACGAATCTCGTTTAAAGCCCGAACTCGGTCCGCCTCTTTCATCGCACCAAGCTCTTCGAACAATTGACGAGAGCGATCAACGATGTTAGTTTTCATCGCTCACCTTGATGACGTATTGGCCGCCATTTTCAGTGTTGACAAGGGTGTGAACGGATTTAGCGGGATCGGGCTTATCTTCCGTCTCATATTTAGCAAACATTCGGTCGATAGCAGCGTAGTTTTGTTCCATAAGTTACTCCTCATTACAGAGTATATTTCGTCATACCTCCTGTCAATCGCTAAAATGAAAAAGGCCCCGAGGAAACTCCCCGAGGCCCTTCATTTTTAATTAACAATCAGAGTTAAGCGCTTAATTGTACAACACAATTCCAGCCGGGAGCTGCACAGACCAGGTTACCATAGTAACCGATCCGAATTTCGAGCGCATCCGCATTTCCGACGCGGAGGCCTTCAAGGCCTTCCATTCCGTACGTGAGGATGTGTGGAACCTTACCAAGCGACCGAAGCTTCCACGTGTTCATCGTGAGAAGGTAGGCAGTTTGTGGAGGGCAGTTACGGTCAGCAAGAATCGTGACGCGGCCATAAGCCGATTGGAAGGTGATACCTTCAAACGCGACTTCAACTTCGTCATGATTGACTTGAACGTACTGAACCTTTGCTCCAAGGCTGTTCACCAGGGCTGCGTAGGACGCAAAGTCCATAATGCAGAGGTCTGGCTTGCCGCCTTCGCGATTGAGGAAAGCGAGAGCATTAGTCAAGCCTTCTTCGATCGTGAACGAACGAGCATCGTACCGGAGACCGGCAAGACGCGTAGGATCAACCGAACGATCGACACCCCAGAAGTTTTCTCCAGCGGTCGGAGTAGCTTTAGGAATCCAAGCAGCGAGGCCCGAAAGGGCAAGCGCTGCCCCTTGGGAGAACGCACCAGAAACCACGTCGCCCTGAACAGCGATCGAAGTGCTAAGAGTCGACCACCCAGCATCCGAGGCGGTAGCCACGATGGTGACAAGGCCGTTAGCGCGGTCAACCTTCGTGATCAAACCCGTAGAAGTCGATCCCACAGTAATCGTCCCGGCAGAAACGGTGAAATTGACAAGGGTCATGCCGACTTCGAAAAACACGATCTTGTTTACGTTATCGATCGTGATGATGTACGTCGTGCCCGATGGATTCGTTGCGGAAGCGACGAGCGCGCGAGCGCCAGTACCGTCCGAAAAGAGTTCGAATGCGATGTTGTTGGTCACGTTGCGAAATCCACCGTCCATTTGGAGCTTAGCGCCGTCGACGAACGCACCGGCGTTAGTCTTCGTTTGTTCCATAAGGAGGTTGGTGATGGTGACCAGTTGGTAATCTTGAATCACGTACACGAAGAACGAAGCGAGTTGGGTAGCCGTTTGGTTACCTTGAGCGTTCGTAAACGTGTGCGAGCGTCCTTGCGGAACGCCGTATTCGAGAGGAACTGGGATATATTTTCCCGCGAAGCCGTCTGGGGATTCGTTCTTAGGAACGAGAGCAAGAAAAGGATTCTCTTTATAAACGAGGTCCTTCATGTACTCCTTGTCATCGGTGTACAGCTCTTTTAGAGCAGCAATTTGGTTTGAACTATTAGCAAATACAGCAGCCATTGTTGTTATTCCTTGATTGGGTACTTATACATATCCATAAACCATTTTATGGACACGTTTAGTTAACCTTTAAGCTTGCCTTCGAATGCAGCTAGAGCTCTTTCGCGGGCCGACATTGGCCGTTGACCGCTCATGTTGTTCGTTAGCGTTTTTGATTGGTTGGACGTGGTTTGTGGCTGCTTCGTATTATTCACTGGGGGGGTGGCCGTCGACTGGCCTAGTCTCTGCTGAAGTTTCTTAACCTTCGTGAGCTTCATTGCTTCCTCAAGAAGGTGCTCTTCAACAGCCTGACAAGCTTCCTCAACTGTCATGAGGACACCGTCAGTCTTAAACGTAGTTTCAATCAGCTCGACAACGTCGGAGACTGAGTTAGTGGCTTTTACCATCTCAAAGTTAGGGTCTGTAAACACCAGCTTGGAGGTTTCTGCTCGAATGTTAGCGACCGCTTGGTCGTAAGCTTGCTTCTGGCTTCCTTCTTGCGCATCTCGAAGTGACTTGGCATCTTCTCGAGCGGCTTTGATCTCTGCTTCCATCCGGCTTATTTGAGCGGTGACTCGCGGATCGGTCTGAACCTGGCTACGGCCTAGGACAGCCTGAGTAAGCTCGTCGTAGGAAAGACCCAGCTCATCAAAGATGGCCATTGGGTCAGACTTAATCCGGTCTCGCTCAATATACTTGTTATAGTCGACTTCTGGAGCCTTATAGCGGCTCTGCTCGTCCAAATGCTTAGCCTTCTCAGCCTGAAACTGTTGGATCTGAGCGCGGAGCGCCTTCTCTTTACGCGCAAGTGTGGCGTACTGAGACGATAAAGGATCTTCTTTAGCCTTTTGCTCCACAATTTCTTCGGAAGCGGCTGGGGTCTCATTAGTGTCCGAACCGCTCGACTGCCGAAGCGCAGGGAGCTCTTCCATTCCAACGTGAGTGGCGTTTTGAACGGGTTGCTCGGCTTGAGCTGACACCGTGCTGCCCATTATTTTAGAGATGGCGCGAGCGCGAGAGTCTTGTGCTTGGGAGCTTGGAGCGGCAGGCTGGGACAATTGACCCGTAGGGCCTTTAGGTACGATGTTCATGGTTTCTTCCTTTGTTTACAATCACTTATGCCCATAGTGGGCGGCACTTGGGCTTATTGCCCAATCTTTAGGCAGCCCCGCCTGGGTTCCCATTGGGAACCAAAGGCGACTGCGGTAAGGCTTGAGGGGCGGCGGCTGGCGTAGCACCGCCTGGGGCTGGGGAAGCTCCTGGAGGCGGCATAGCTCCTGGAGGAGGGGCGGCTGCCTGCTGCGTAAAGGACTGAACTTGGGTAAAGAAGTCACGAAGCATCTGGCAGCGCTCTTCTTCAAGCTTGGAGCCGACGTACAGGTTATAATACTGCGTGGTGAGTTCCGTGGCCAATTGAAGGTCCATGAACGTGTCTGGCGGAGTGTACTCTCCGTCCTCAACGATTTTGTCTAGGATTTGAAAGATCCGCTCTTCGGACGCGTTAGCAAGCTTTTCCATTTGACCCAGGTCCGGGAAGTCTAAGAGTCGGCGACCTTCTTTAATCGAGATCATGCCCGCTTGAATCATTTCCGTAACCTTAGCCATGCGACCCGACGGATCTCTAGGGAGGGCGGACATGTTAAAGCACTGGATGACGAACGGGTCGTTTAATAGGTCGGCAGCGGGAAGGTCAATCTCTTTAATGCCTCCTGCTTTATCATTCGGGTAAACCGTTTGATAGGCTCCTTCGGTTTCGCAGATGTCCTTGGCGCAGTCTATAACCAGGTATGCCAAATCGATAAAAACGGTGTCATAACGTTTAGATAGAGTGGCCATTCTATCCGTAGAAATATCGTCGTATGATCGGATTGCCTCCCCACTGTCAAGTCCAGCCGGCTTTGAAGAAGACGCCGCAAGGGCACTGACACCCGACTGCTGGTAACCGTAGTCGATAACGCGCTGCAATTGAGCGTACAGCTCTTGTGGGACGCATTGGGCGACTTCATAGCTAGGCTTGGTTCCTTGGTAAGTGATTACGGTGCCAATCTCGTTGTTCATATGAGACTTGACGACTTTAGAGCCTTGTTCAATGAAGATTCGGGGGACACCAACGAGTTTGATGGCCTTAGAAATAGTGTAAAGGAGGGAGTTAATTTCAAGCTGCGTGCCCATGAGCTGCTCAGCTAATCCCTGCGCCCAGAATCCAAGCATGCGCGGCGAGTAATGGAGAAACACGAAAGGAAACTTATCCTTAGTAAACTTTTCGTCAAAGATCACCCCGCCGGTGGTGGCGATCGTATGTCGCCCGTCTTTGGCGTTCGGACCTGACTTAAGGTGCCAGCCTTCAACCACCATAACGAGGTCAGAAACGGTCTTAGAGCTATCCGCTGAAGAGTCTGGGTAAGCTGCTGCAGCTTTTTCAATCTCGTTCTTGTATTTAGGGAAAGATTCCTTAAGCTGCTCGCGGTCGATTAGCTTCAACTGATAGAGCTGCCGGGGGTCGCCGTGGAGGGCTTCATTGGGATCTACTAGGAGCTCCGTGCAGAGGATACGCTCTACGACTACCTTTTTGTCTGGGCCTTCATACACCTTAAGCACGCCGGTGCCGGTGACGAGCGCGTCTCGTAGAATTAGCGTGGCTTTTTCGTACGTTCGGGTTTGATAGAATTCGCCGAGGATAAAGTTGTTTAATTGTTTAGCTAATCTGCGCTCTTTATAGTCCGCGTTGTCTGTCAGAAACACCGGGGCGGGGCGAGATTGAGAGATGCGCGATACGAGGGTGTCCGTTGCGGACTGAATTAAGTTAAAGGTGGGACGGTCGGCAGCAAGGCCGCTCGCTGTGTCCGTCTTAGCGGTGGTGGCTCCCACGGTATTAGTTAGAGAGACGTTTCCGTAAAGACGCGCGAAAAGTCCAGTTTGACGGTATCGATAAGACTGACTTTCCTTTAGAAACGCAGCCGAGCCAAGGAGTTGGCCTTCAAGTTCACGATCGTTTTTGGCTTTCCACCAAGCCGATAGCTGGACGTTAGACTTGTTGGTGTCTTTCGTCTTAAAAGTGACTTTATTGCCCCCGGTAGGAACTCCCTTTACCTTCATTGCTCGGTCCTGTCTTCTTCTTCTTCGTCGTCTCTAGGCGTGACGCTCCAATGCAAAAGAGCCTCATACCCAGGCTCATCGGTCTCTATGGTGTCATTAGACGAGCTAGGAGACGCTTGGAGCTGTTTTTTAGACTGCTTGGAGGGGGGCATAGTGTCCGTGAGCGTAAACTCAATCCCGCCGCCCTTAAACGTGCTGATTCCTGCCTTACGACAAGCTGTTGCCAGCTTGGCGATTTCCTTGGCACTTGGTAAAGTCATTAGGACCCCAGCTTAGAAGCCATCTTACGGCGAATCGCGGACACTACGGACCGGTCAAGCTCGTCTTCCATCTCGCGCCCCTCAGAGCTAAGCGGTTGATGAGAGAGCTGAGAATCGTCGTACTGTTCTTTATTTGCAGCCTCTGCGTTCAAGTCATCAAAATCATTAGGAGATTCTTCAGAATTCTCTTCAAGGTCGACCACGCCGCCGTCGGCCATCATAGTTTTTTTACCGCGAATCTTTTCGGCGATAGACGCGGGCTCTTCCATCTCGTGATCTTGAGGCAGCGGGCCTACGGGAGCCATCTTGCCCCGCTTAGCTTGTTTTTGAACTCCGAGCGCGATCGGAAGCGAGGACGGCTTACGGGAAAGCATGTCCTCGGAGACTGCTTTCGTATCCGCAGGTATTTTCTTCTTTTTAAACATGGACATTAGGTATCTTCCTCTAGGCCTGGGCCTTCAGTTTCGGTGGAGCTGCAGATGTCATACGCGGCTTGCAGAGCAGACGCTAAGTGAGCGGCATCATTGTCAGAAATCGCGCGAAGGATGTCTTGCGCGGCGGCGTGGATAGCGGAGTGGCTATCTGACTCGTTCTCAGAGCCCTCATCGGGCGTCCGGTTGTGCTGTACAACGACGCTGGCGTCACGTTGCTTGTTCTTAAGGAAAGGAAGTAGGGGCATCTGATTGGTTCCTGGTAGGGCTTTACGTTCCTACTTTGTCAGAAACACCTTTTTTCATTAAAAAGGGGCCTAAACTTGAATATTTTTGGCCATATTTAATGATTTTTAAGGGTTTTAGCCTAATCGGAGAATCCGAGGCCCGCGGCCTGTCGTTCTTCCTCAGCTTTATCCGCAAAGTGCTGACTGGCCTCCTCCCACATCCGCTCTTGTTCTTTTCTGGTCCATTCCTGAGAACCCCACACCGGCTCTGCGTTTTTTGAGGGCAGGTTAGACCACGCCGGGCTTTCACGAAAGGCGTACAAAACCGCGTCTATAATATCGCTGTGCGGTGTTTTTTTAACGACAATCCTATCCGGAGAGGATTTGTCCCACGCAATTTGAACCAAATAGGAATCCAAAACGAACCTAGAGTCGCTCTTGGCCTTAAAAAGACCTCTTCGAAGGTGATCGTTTAGAAGCTCTACGTTTTCTTGTTTCCGGGCCTTATCCGCGGGCTGCACCGGGATGGCGTGCCGGCGTCTCATTTCTTCAGCTAATTTCTTACCCAGTCCGCCCTCATCGATAACTGACTTGACGATAGGATATTTTTGATACATACCCTGGACCTGTAAGACGAGTTCCGTTAATCCTTGCTTTGGAGTAATGAGTTCTTCTACGAGGTACGTGCAGGGGTCTTCCTCAGACCAAGCGAGGACAGCTAGGGCGTCGGCATCTTTGAAGCCGATGTCTATCCCTAGGATATAATTCCATTTTTTCTCTTTAGGGCGGGCCTCGTAATGATTAAGAGTTTCCTTATAACGAATCCAGAGGGATTCGACGTCAAGTACCCACTTGTTTTTCCATTCTCTGAGGAGAGTTGGATGATTGTCGTCCCACTCCCGCTTCTTCTTAAGATCATCGATAAAGCGCCCAGGCTCTGGCATGTACGGGTTCTCAAGGAGGGTCCACTCGTGATGCGAGTAACCATACCGCTTGTTTTGAGTGATCTCGAAGAAAAGACCCTGAGGGACGGGGCCCGGTGTTCCGGTGACGGCGAGCCACCCATCTTCATAGTCGGATATGGATGGCGTGAGGACCTCGTCTATCAAGGACTGCAGATGAGTTCCGAAGTCCTGCGCCTCGTCGATTCCTACACCGGGGTGCTTTCGGCCTTTGAGGCGCTTGATAAAGTTCTTCATGTCTGCACCAACGAGGACTAGTCTCGCGCCGTTCGGCATGGTCATGGTGAGCTTAGTTTCTACGAACGTGCATCCTAGTCGGTACTTTTCATTTAACTCTTGAAGCACCGGCCACATGATTTCTCGTGCGGAGTCTCTGGTTAGGGAGAGATATACGCATTGAGACTTTGGGTACTTCTTCATGGTTTGAAAAAAGCGTATGGCTAGTCCGTTAGTCTTTCCCGCTCTTCGGGAGCACTGCGCGTCGATATAACGGCTCTTGTCCATTATAAACGCGTTTTGCTTAGAAAAAGCAGGGTCGAGATCCAAAGGAATCTCGTTAGTTGACGCGGCTTTTTTGGCGGCGCGGCGTTCCTTGGCACGGGACGCGGCTCCCTTTGAAATAATCATTCGTCCTCAAGCTTTTCTAGGTCTGCGTCGTCCAAAGCGTCCAGGTGCTCGCGCTCTTCTTTTTTAAACTCTCGGAGAATTTTAACACAACGTTCGAACGCGACCCCTTGGTCTTTATTGAGTAGCTCTTGAGCGGAGAGCTCTGTCAGCCGCTTAACTTCCCGATGGAGGATAAGCAGCTGACGTTCGTGGATGTCGTCAAGGCTAATGTCCGTGATCACTGGCTCTGGGGCCTGTGGGAGGACCTTAACGAAAGCTCCGGAGTCGTCCTTGACTCCCTGTGGTAGGGCGATACGCTTCATGCTTTAGGCTTCGATTGAGTTTTTGGCTCCTCTGGAGCAAGAAGCATGAAAATCACGTTGGCGGACGGAACCATGATTTCAGCTGTCTTTCCATTGCGAGCGAGTTTCATGCATAGGTAATCACCGTCAACCCACATCTCGTACTCAATAGTTTTGGCTCCGGTAGGGGAGGTGACAGACACCGTCCGCTCCAGCTGTCCAATTTCTTTAACAAAAACAGTTTGGTGAAAGGCGGCTTCAAGAACCTTACGCATTTGAGTTTTCTTCCTTCTTATTTGAAGCGGCCGCTGCCTCGAGGTTAAGGTCGCTCATTTGAGTGTAAAGGAGATTAAGATCCCGAGTAAGGACCTCAATTTGGTAGGAACAGTGTCCGGCCTTATTGCAATGCTTAGTGTACTCTGCGCGGATGTCTTCGACGGTACGAACGGGTTTTGCGAGCTTGATTTCTGACATGTATTCTCCTAATTAGACGAACGGGTTAAAAATGACGCCGGCTGGTTTGAGAGCCTTTCCAATTTTAGTGAGGTGGGTCACCACGCTAAGGTTTGGAGGCATTAAGCTTTTGGCGATGCCGATTTGACGCCAAGCTTTTTTAACAAAAACAAAGTCTAAGACTACTTGTCCCTTAGATTGCCGGGACACGCTGTACCCCAAGATCACGTCTGCGTCGTCCTTAAGGCAGGCTACTTGAATGCTAACGTTAGGGTTGTTCAAGAACCGCTCTAGCACGGTGTGGTAGTGCAGCATAAACGTTCCTTTCGGAATGTCGCTGAAAAAGGTGTTTCCGTAGTAGATTCCGCGGAGCCAGCAAGCTAGAACAAAGCTTCGATCTTCTTCTTTATAGGGCCGAATCGAAATTAGATCTTTTTGGGTAGGCACTGGCTCACCATTACTTCTGAGAGTCGTTTAATAACTTTTTGAACGCTTCCTAAACCGATTTTCTTATTTTTTTTCTTTAGTGCCCGGTAGACTCCAACCGCAGTTTCTCCGGAAGAATGCAGCTCCCAGACCAACCTGTCGGTTTCGGTCTCAAACCGGTGCTCGTAAAGGAATACGCCCGCTAACTGAAAATACTCTTGTCTGGACGTAAACGCGAGGCCGCTCCATGTTGAAGTTGACGCCCCTCCGAGCTTCGGGTTGCTCTTAGTCTCAAAGTTAGTATGCCGAGCAACGAAATACATGTGATCCCATCGCTTTAGATTGTCTTCATCAGACTCAATGTCGTTGAAGCCTTCTTTTTTAAGTTTGGCGTACCACTTGTCTTTAAGAGCTTTATCTTTACCCGTTAACGCCACTTGGAGCCCCATTAAGGGCCGTAGCTTCGGCTTGTTTAGCGGCTTCAATAGCTACTAGTTGTTTAGCCTTAAGCTCTTGCATAACAGCGCCGCCGATTTGATTCGCCGCGGCTTTGTTAATCATGTTAGCAAAAGTAATCTTAGAGATATAAAAACGATCCACTTTTTGATGGGGGATCATAGATGCGAGCGTAAACCGAGTGGAATCGTTGTCTGGGAGCTTGGTAAGAGACAAAACGCTCTTAGCCCATACATCGAACTCCGTCATGCCAATTGGCAAAGGCGAAGGGATGAAAGCTAAGGCGAAGAGACCTAGTTTTTTAAGTTTAGAGATAAATGAGTTCATTCCTAAACATTGCCACAGTTAGTTAGTAAATGCAAGTACTAAATGTTAAATAATTAAGCGGCCATCATTGCTTGCGTTTGATACACCAGGCAGCGCTCTAAAGCCAGAAGATCGAGCATAAGGCTGGAGTACTCGGTCAAGCTACCAGCAGCTAAAGCTTCGGTGGCGCGGAGACGTACGGAAGCGATGGCGGAGAGGATGTCTTTAACGTTCTGTGCTTGGTTCATAACTACTCCTGTTTGTTGTTGCCTGCTAACGATCTGGACTTAATCTAAGACTATAGTACCCGACTAAACTCGTCAAGCTTATTTTAAGTCTCTGAGATTATAGGCAATAATTGGATTAGCCTCTAACGCCACCCCTTTTAAAACGCAGGTGTTTTCCATAGCGTACTTTAGCAAGTCGCCAACGTCTTGCTTGTCCTGCTCTAAGCATTCCACCACAAGCTCGTCGTGGACGTTTAACACCAGCCGACAGTCTTTAATTTCTGCTTGTTTAACCAAATCAAGGAACCTGACGGCGCTGCGGTTGATAATAGAGGCCGCGTAGCTTTGACACTTAAAGTTTACCGACAGGTTAAGCGGCTTCCGGGCTTCGTATGGAAGCTTAGCGTGAGACGACTTCCCGTATATGGCTGAAATCTGCGTGGCGTCCGGCATCCTTCGAACGCGTCCTAACGCGCTGACAACACGCCCCTCTTTTTTAACCTGCTCGTGCGTTGCCAGCATGAATTCGTGCACCTGTGGAAACTTGGCTAAATAATCGTCAATGATTTCCTGCGCCTCATCCACAGTCTTTTCTATCCCTACCCGACCCTTAAACGAGGCCGCCATCTGCGGGGCTGTGGTGCCATACACCGTGGCTAGGGTAAATTCTTTGGTTAGGGCGCGCAGCTTTGGGTACTTCTTCGCAAAAGACTCTGTGTCGTCTTTAATGGCGGTGCAATCGTGCTTATCGAATACGGCCATGCCGACTACCGAATAGAAATCCTCGCCTGAGCTAAAGCAATCCATAAGGCGCTTATCGCCTGACAGAGAGGCGAACACCCGGGGTTCGATCTGAGAGAAATCGGCCCCGATAAAGACCTTTCCAGGGCGCGCTATGATACATCCTTTGACCCTTTGTCCTGAGGCGTCTCTTGCCGGAAGATTCTGAAAATTAGGGTCGCTAGACGAGTACCTTCCGGAGGGAACGCGTGCTTGATTGAAGCTGGGGCGAATGACGTTATAAGTCATTTGGCGCTGAATGCCCTCAACGTAAGTGGTAAGAATTTTTTGATTTTTAGCATACTCGAGGTACTTTGCGACCCACTTGTACCGCTCCGCTAGCTTTCCAGGTAGGGTTTTAGCCCCGCATTGAATGTACGCCCAGGGGCGTTTAACCTTTTTAGGGCGGGAAAGTTTGCCAGTTTTTGGGTCTAGTTTAGCTTCGCAATAAACTTTTTCGTAGTTGTCCTCAACCGCGCGAATAAATTCCCGTCTTGCTTTAGCGCTGTACGGAGGTTTTAGATTCAGCGCGTAGCAAAGCTCTCTCCCGCCTTCGGTTAAAAGGCTAAAGTCGTTTCCAAGCTTGAAATGTAAAAGCCAGCAAAGCTGCTGTGACGCGCCGATGTTAAAAGTTTTGGGCTTAGAAGTCGCGGGGTACTCTTTCGCTACTATGGGAGTAATTTCGTGGTAGATGAATGCCTTAGCTTCCAAGCACTCGGCCTCTAGCGTCTGTTTTAAGTTTTGAAGGGCGTCCGGATCAACGCGCAGCCCCGTAGTGTTTAAGTGGTACGTAGGCCCGCGAAGTAGGGGCATCGTCTCGTCGTCATAGAAAAACTGCTCTAGTCCTTGCGCATAGAGTTCCGGCACCAGGTGGTAAAATAGCTTGAGCGTAAGAACTGCATCCTTTGCGCCATATTTTCCCAGCACCGCCGCGTCGGCTTTGTACAGCTCATAGCAATCTTTGGTAAGCTTTCCGCCATTCTTGATCACGTTTTCTTTAACTTCTACTTGTTCTTTTTTAGCGCTCTCTCCGTAAACGGACACTCCGAGCTCTTTAAGCCCGACCGAACGATTTTCATCAATAAGATGAGCAAGCGCCATGGTATCTGTGTGCAAAGCGTCTATCAAATCCACCTTAAAGTTGTTGTTAGTCATCCAACAATCAAATACGCCGTTGTGCATGATAAGATTCTTAGTGCTAATAAGCGTCAGAAGATCGGTAATGCCTAGCGCCGTCTCCAGTTCGACCGACTCTTGACTAGCCGAAAGCCATTCCCGGAGAACAACGTAATACGCTTCATCAACCGAGATCCCTACTGACAGTCCATAGATGCGTGACTCCTTGGTAAGTCCATCAGTCTCCGTGTCGTATGATAGAAAATCTTTGTCAACCAGGTAGGCGATTAGCGCTTGGAGTTCTGGCAAGGTCCGAATTGTCGTTAGTTTTTCCATTGTTGGTCTCAATTCGAGTGTACACTACTAGGTCTGTTTTTCGATCGTTTTTGCGTAAGTTAGTGGCCCTTGCATTGAAGTAAGCCACCGCCGTCTCCTCGTTCTGAGTCAACGTTCGCATTAACTGTGTCTCTGGATCATAGAACACCACATAAGGGATGTCTTCCTGAATCTTGTCCTTTTTCTGGTTCTTATGGCGAATCTTACAGAACTTGAAGGCCGTCACCGTGGGGGCGTCGTCACGGTAGACACGCTTAAGGGGTTGCCAAACCGTGATTAGATAGTCGCAGTACGCCTCAAAGAAAACGGAGCCATACGCGGCGTCCTTGTTAAGCTCTAGGTCACCTATTCCCGCCTTTTCTCGGGGAGCCTGAGACTGCATTACCATGAGGCAATTGAGGTGAATGGCTACGGATTTCATCTGATGAAAGATGTCCATGAGACCTTGGTTTTCTCCGTCCTTACTCTGCTTTTTAAGAACACCAACGTGATCAATCACGAGGGCTCCGATCTTCTTGCCGCTTTGGTCTTGAAACTTAATCCCGTACTCCTCAATTTCTGCTAAGGATAGGTTTCGGTAGGAGCCGTCTGGGGCGTAGTTTGATAAGATCTGAACTTTATCATATAGGGCCTCATTCCCCGCGCACATCGTTCTCCAGCGGTCTGCTATCTCTTCGCCCGGCTGCTCCAGTGCGACAAAGAAGTGAACGTACTCGGGATTGCTCTGCACAAACCCCATAAACATGTTTAAAGCTACGGCGGTTTTTCCGACCCCGACACCGGCCACAAGTCCAACTACCTGGCCTAAGCGAAATCCATGCTCGGTGTCATCAAAGTACTTCCAACATGGGAAACGCGTACCTTTTAGGGTGTCCCCCGATTTGCTTAAGATGTCCCGGACTGAACTGGACAACTCTAAAGAGTTTGACTGCTTCTCTAGTTCAAAGGTCCAGATTTTGTCCACGATACCCTCAGCATACCCGACGCGGTGAATAGGCGCGCGACTAAGAGCCTTGCCGCAGTTTACCAGAACAGACATCGCCTCTTCCCGGATAAACCCACTAGCGAACATAATATGCCCAAGCCGGTGGTCAGAACGGCTTCGATCTCCCGTATTGCCCGACCAAATTTCTTTAACTTCTTTATTATCTTTGATGAGTTTCAAGAACTTAAGTGGTAGGGTGTCGTCGACTTTTACGCTAGAAGCACGATTATAAGTCTTATCAAAGTGCTGTTGACAATAGGCCTCGTCTGCTGCGGTAATGGGCGGCAGCATGTCCGAAAGCTGTTCAGACGTATAAACGCGCTCAGGGTGAGATTCTAGCACCTCGCATAGGGCTAAATTGTCCTCCCTTTTGACGTTTACGTAGCCCGGTAAGCGCATAAGCTGATAGATTTTGGCTACCGCTTCATCAGTGCTAAGTGCACGGCACAAACGGCGTTGTAAGCGGAGGAATCCAAGCGCATCAAGATCGTGAACTGACCAATACGCATGGATACCGTTTCCAGACGCAACGACGCGTGAAGGTACAAACGAGGCGAGTAGTAGGAGAAATTTTGCGCGGTCCCACCGGCCATCTTTGAGGTCCATGTCCACGTAGCACGTTTTAAACGTATCGATGTGAGAGCCGTCAACAGTTCCACCCGCATACGTGGCCGGGTAGTTTGGAAGGTAGTAGATGCTGTAAAAATGTTCGTTAAACTCACGAAGCTGCTCCTCGGTAAACTCACCTTCAAGTACCTTGCGACGATCGGGGTGCGCCTCTGCGGCCCACGGCGCTAAAATGCACCGCGCTAGAATTTTGTGCATAGTCCTCCGGATAAAAGAAGATGGCGGAAGCCTCGATAGAGCGCTTCCGCCAAGTCTGTGTGATTACTTACGCTTGCCGAGAAGAGCCTGGACGCGAGCAGTTTGATCGGCCGTCGGGGCTCGAGCGGGAGTCGCTGGAGCTCTTGGAGCCGCGTAAGCTGGTTCAGCGTCCACATCGTCCGCAACGTCGTCGGAGTAGTCCGACGAGTACTCGTCAGTTGCCGCCGGAGCAGCCATGCTGTTGACGTCAATTGTCTGGCTATCGTCCGCTTCGACCGAGTAGAGGTACGCTGGACTGCGGCCCTTTGGCGGGTTTTTTTGAAGACCCGTGTATGTCGCACGAAGAAGCATGCCTTTTGGAGCAGTGGCGAGGGCGCGGTCAAGATTAGTCTTGCCCCAAACGCCAACGTTGCCAGTTTCGGTTTGAAAAATGTGAACAAAACACTTACCAGTTGAGGACATTGCGCTCGGAACTTCTTTTGCTCCGAGATAAAAGCCCGTAACGCTGGTTGGGTTTGGTTTATTGTCTTTTCGGTTGACGCCGCCGAGAGCGATAGTTACGTCTGAGTCGAGGGTAGGAAGAGGTTTGAATGCCATTGATTACTCCTTGGTTTGGGTTGGTTATACGACTTTGTCACTTCTTGAGGCTCTTGTCAAAGCAATTCTTACACCGGCTGGGGTCGAGCAGTGCGATTTGTCCACGCTTAAGCTTTTTTGCGTGGGCTAAGCATAGAATCTTAATTTTTCGACGAGTTGAAAACATTCTGCGCGCGCGATCGTGTTTACGATCTATATTCATCATATAGGATACTAAAAATCCTACTATAGTTGGAAAAGCTATTAACGCAACTAAGAGGAGCATGCCGGCTCTTGATTTGCTTTGGAAATCTGTTCCATTAGGCTGTCTGCGGTTAAAAGAATCACCGACCCGTGCTTGGCCATGAGATCGCAAAACACTTCTTCCATGTCGTCAACACTCATGTCCGTGCTGCGCGTACAACACTCGGTGATAAAAGCGTGCACCAGCTCGTGAATGAGGGTCTCTAAGTCTACGCCTTTTGGACTAAGATCAATCCTTCGTTTGTGAATATAGGTCATAGCTAAGCTGTCGCTTCCGTTCTTTTTGGCGTATTTTTTACGCTTCATAAGACGGAGGGTCCAGTTTTTACCCAACACGATAAACTTGAACTGAGTAATACTCACTTTTGATCTCTCCAAGCCTTCATCACTTTACTGACATAAGGGTAGTTTCCGGTGCGGTACTTTCCAGCATTATACGCTGACACCGCCATGGGCACGTTTTGGCCGTACCGGTTAAGTTGTTTTCGAAGATAAAGAGCCGCGTAGTGGACGTTAGTGGCCGGAATCATAAGCTGCCGCGCTGTTCCTTTAAAACCGAGCATACGAGCAGTATTAAGTTTAACTTGGCACACCCCAAGACTGTCCCCGTTGCCGTCGTCGTGATGAATCGCCATAACATTGTGATGACTTTCAACATAACATTCCGATTTAAGAAGCCCCAAAGGAAGGTGATAGGACACTGTTGCGCTGACAAATAACAGCAATAAAGTTTCCATTCTCTAATAATATAGCGGCAGACAAGGCTTGTCAACTAAAGGCGTCCGACCCAACGGCTGGTTTTATTTAACACCATGGGGACGATCTGAGGGATGCCGTTCGCAATGATTACGATTGATACAATGGGCCTTTTGGGGTTAATTTTATTATACCCCAGCGCCAGGCTCTTGTCATTTGCTAGACAACCCGTGTGGCAATCAAACATAAGTCGTTCAGGAGTAGAAATGTAAGTAATTTGAGACTTTTCGTGGAAGTGGCCTTGAACCGTACTGCATCCATATAGAGACGCAAGGCGCCCGGCTGATCCACTCTTGCCGTGACAGAAGTACACGGGGCCCAAGGGCGTCTGCAGAGTTACGTCAAACACCCATTTCCAGCTTTTTGGCGCCTCTAAGATCTCGTTATAGGTACGGAGAACCTTCTTTGGCATCCCAGCCACCAGCGCCTTACGAAGCACCATTGATCCGTGATTTGATTCAACCACGGTGCACTTTGGGAAAAGCTTGTACAGCGGCTTAAGCTGAGCGACGGCCTTGTCAAGCTCCACCGAGGAGGAGTCAAGGTCTGGATCACTGTCGTGAAAGCTAAGCGAATGAAAATCGGCTTCGTCTCCAATACATACGACCTCAGTGGGCTTAAACTTAGCCTTACACGCCGTAAGGAACCGAACTGCGTCTGGGTGATTAAACGGAGCGTGATAATCTGAGATTACAAGAATTGTCTGTCGTTTCATGCTTTGTCGCCTTTGTTAGACGAGTTGGCCATCTCTCGCATAATATAAGATTGGACGTCTTTAGAGCGCTGCTCAATTTGGTCTAGCCGCTCGGTGACCATTTTAGCAATCTCGTTTAACTGCTTAATATTTTCTTCTTGAAGTTTCGCAAAAAGTTCGGTAGCAATTAGATCCGGAAGGATCTCTTTCGTGATCTGACGGACTTGACCTCGGATAAGTTTTGCGTCTGACATTTTCTGTCCTTCCGGGCCTTAGCCCTTGCTTTGGTTTCTAGCTTCGTCTTATCACTATGACAGGGTAAACATAGAGTTTGCAAGTTTTCTTTATCACAAAAAATTCGGTTTACTAGGTCGTCCCACGACATCATTTCAAGTGTCTTGTCGATTGGCACCACGGGGTCGATGTGGTCAACGTTCATCTTATAGGCGGCTTCCATGTTGCCACAAATGGCGCATTTTGCCCATTTAGTAACCCTAGGCCTAGTTACGTCCGAGTGCGGGACGATAGCGGCTTTTAATGCGGCTAATCGAGTTTCAGACCGGCTAAACACTCTGCGAATCGCCCCTTTAATAAGACCGCGTTCTTTAGGTGAAATCAAGCTTGCTCCCGTTACTGGTAGTTGATAACGTCCATCGATTTTCAAATTGATCTTGAAATGCTGGAGCGTGATCAATAACAAAGACCGACCCGTGTTTAGCGGCCAAATACTCGAATAGTCGGAACGCTTTAATTTTACTAGCGTCGTCTAGTCCATCCAAAGCCTCATCGAAAAACAATTGATCAAAATGTGATCCGATGTTGTTGGCTGACGCTTCCATTACGGCTACCGTAAAGCACAGCCTTAATAGCTGCCGCTGTCCCTTGCTAAGCTGCCGGTAGGTACACAAATAGCTGTCTTTGATAATCTCGACTTCAATGGCGTCGCCATTTTTTGCGTCGAAAGCTACGCGAAATTCCGAATCAAAGTGTGCTTCTAGGTGAGCGTTAGTCTTGTCCTCTAGGTTCTTGACAGAGTTGTCAAGTAACAAGCCTCTTAAAGCAAGGAGATGGTCTTGCACCTGGTCGAGGGCGGAAAGCTTTTCTTTAACAGCCGCCGCGGACATCTTCCTAAGGGAAAGCTCTGTTTCATGCTTTTCAGCTCTAAAAGACACGTCCGCCAGATACTTTAAGTGCGGGTTACTTTGAAGAGACAGAGCGTGCGCTCGTTCGTGACAACGATTTTCCTCTGCCTTGGCAACGACAACTTGAGCTGGAAATGGGTTAGCTTCGTCTCGTCGAGTTTCATACTTAAACTTAGCGACGTGGATTTCCCCTTTTAGGGTGGCCATCTCTTCAGAGTTCTTAGACGCACCGCACGTTGGGCACGGAGCTGATTTGGGGGCCCTTTCGTGGAGCTTGTTTTCAAGGGCGGTATACTTAGTGGAAAGCTTTGTCAGGTCGGATACCTTGGACGCGTTCCAAGCCCCTGACCTAGTAAGCAAGGAGTCGACCTTCGATTTTTTAACGGCGTCAAAATGCACAGCCAATAAATTTTCGGTTTCGACAAGCTTAGTTTGATCTCTGTCCCACTGCTCTGCTTGAGAAACAAGCCTGGACAAGTTTTGACGAACCTGTTCAGCCGCCCCCTCTGAACGAGACAAAATGCTCTCGGCAACCTTGAGCTCTAACTTAAGCTCTTTTTTTGAAATAACTATGGTTTCTGATAGCGTAGTTGAAAAAGATAAATCCGTGATCCCGTCTAAAACTTTCCGCCTCTCTTTTGCACTTGAAAAAAAGAACGCAGAAGCCGGGCTCGATTCGCATAGAAATCCCGATGATAGAAAACCATCCGCATCTGCACCGAGTAGCCCCGATAGAAGCGACTGAGTTTCCACAGAATTTCGTCCTCTATGTTTAGCGGTTGAAAGAGCGCCGATGGAGTAAAAAAGGTCGTTCCCCGATGGAGGACATAAGTTCCCGGCCCGGGAGCGGTAAACGGATACGAGGTCGCCTGTTCTTGTTTGAACCACAACAGAAGCCGTAGTCTCTGCAGTAGCTGCCCAATTACAAACGTCATCAATGTTACCATTTTTAGAAGTTTTGCCATAAAGAGCCCACAAAATAATGTCCGGAATAGTCGACTTTCCCGATCCGGTTGGACCGGAAATAAGGGTTAGTCCTTTGTTGTTTGGATCAAACGCCACGTGTTCATAGCTTCCAAAATTACTGGCGCGTACGGATAGAATTTTCAAGCTAGCGACCTCCAGAGATACTTTAGCATAATCTTTCGCTCAGGAGTTTCAGAAGAAGCGTCAATGAGCGCGTCCAGTTGTTCTGCGGAACTCAAGGTGGGAGCAGCTTTTTCGGATGCCGGAGCGTCTTTAGTAGGAATTAGATCCAGCTTAAAACTGGCACTGCCAAATAGTGCGTTTCCGATATCAATTTTATTTAGTTTTTCCAGCTCTGATTTAGGCCCCGTGACCCGCATTCTTACTAGGTCCCCCGGGGAAAACTCCGGTACGGGGCACATAGCATTTAGGTAGTCTCGCTCTAAAGCTATGTGTTTTCTAAGATTCGTGGGGACAAAGGTCAAAGACCCGTCCGTGTTGAGAACTTGAAAACCCTTCGGCGGATCTAAGGCCTCCCCAAAGTTCAAAGTGTACGGGTTACCAATATAGCTCACCGTGCCGATGGTCTGGCGCATGTGATAGTGTCCGGTAATGACCCGAAACGAGGCGAACGCTTCTGAAGAGAGAGATGAGGTATCTCGAGTATAGTGGCCCATTGCGGCACTCATAACCCCCGTGTGCATAATTAGAGTGCTTCCGGAAGCTACCTCGGATAGGAACGCGCGAAGAGTTTTTGCGTCGCTCTCGTAAGGGACCAAGCACAAACCGTGCACGTAAGTAGGAGCATCAACAATAGAAACAAGATGGCGTAAAAATTCCAGAGCGTGCGGTTTAGACTTTTCATTGATTCGGTCGTGATTGCCTGGGATGAGGTACGTGGGTGTTTTAGACTCTTGAAAAGATTTTAACATTGAGGTTACGCACTCTCCCCTCATCGCGCCTTTGGTGTCGTGCAGATCACCGGCGACAATGAGGGGGACGTTGAGTTCATTAGCTTTTTGAATGGCTTGACGGATCGACGCTTCCGCTAAGAAAAGCGTTGGGAGCGAGTAATGGACGTCCGAAGTTAGAACCGCCCAAGGCTTCATTCAGACTCCAGGCACACTACGCCGTCGCCGCTAATGCGTAGCAGAGATTCCTTCTTCTTTAACCCGGTGCGGTTAAGGTGGTCCTTAAATATTTTCCAGGACACGTCCACGCCGCAACGAACCTTCTTACCAGAAACTTGCTTTTCGTACCATCCTTTTCGGGACGTTTGAAAAGTCAGGCAGCTAAAAAAGTTGAGCGCTTTGCCGCCCGCATTCGTCTTTCCAGGGCTACCCATGTTATCATAGGTATAGTTAATGGCGAGAATAGCAGCGCGGTCAGCGTCTCGTTTGGCTACCATCTTGTTGATAACGAGACGGTTAATCTTACCTTTACCGCCTGGAGCGGAATTCTGCTCTGAGATGTCGATCTCGCTATCGCGCTGGCTCACCACGTTGCCAAAAGAGTCAACCACCACCAGAAGCGGTGAATCTGGATAACTCTTCTTGAAGCCGTCCCACGCCGCGAACATAAGTTCAAAGGCTTCTTCAGCAACACCGGACTGTACGAGGAGAATCTGGGAGGTGTCGATTCCGGCGTCCAGAAGGTCCTTCTCCGTAGTTTTTCCTTCGGTTTCAACGTAGATGACGCCCACGCCTTGCTCCTGAGCGGCCTTCATAGCGGCAATGGCGGCGGTGGTTTTACCAGAGTCTGAATCACCGGCGATTTGAACCATCTTTCCATAGGGAAGGCCAATGTGACCCGTAGCGTCAAACCACCACTGAGGCATCTTAAGAAAATCAGCGTCGGTGAGATGCGAAAGATTCGTGCCAACCCCAATGCGGCTGGCCAGCTTCTCGTTGCCTTTGAAGTGTTTTTTAACGTCATTGGCTAAGCTCGTCATATTAAATTTTTTAACCACCGAACTGCTCCTTTGCTTGCTGACGATAGAATACGTGCGCCGCAGTAAAGACGTCCAACATTGCCTTCAAGTAGCTTATGTCGTTTTCGACGCTCTCGAGCTCCTCGCGAACCGAGGTGTACTTTGGGTTAGCCTCAACGGTGACTTTGTTCTCAGTGATCGTCCTTCCCGTGCAAAGACTTAATTGCTCTGCGTAGACCACTGCGTTCATGGTTACAGACTCGATTTTTCCTTCAGAGAGAAGGTGTCTCCAGTCAATAATCTTAGCGCACACTTCCAGAAAAACTCCGGCTCGGCGCTCAGACTCAACCGAGCTAATCGAACGGTTAACGGGTAAAAGCGCCGCTTGATCTTGTAGATAGGACTTAATTTCTGGATTCATTGTTTACCCTTTTCTTCAAGAAGGTGGAGTGAGTACTGAATCTTAGCGTTTTGAAACTTCTTTACCTCGCGTAAGCCTTCGCTGCAAGCTTTAAGCGATGCTTTAAGCTCTTGGTACTGTGGGTTGGCCTCAAGCTGATCTTCAGCTTCTTTAATCGCGCCGGCTGCTGAAGCGATTGCGCTATCTAGATCGATTACGGCGCAGCCGTTTAACTCCTCAAGCACGTCGGCCCCAAGAGACTTTTGAATACTAGCAAGCTTCTTATCAGATAACATAATTAAAACTCCAGTCCTAATGATACACCAACGGTTCCGTTTGTCAACAAGATCACCCCCGCGGTGATAGGGCCTAAGACATTCCGCGTGATATCGACTCCATAAGTAATCGTCCGAGTTTCAATGTTGGGCGCCACAACAGCTTGAATTCTGGTTTTTGCACCAGAGTAAGTATTAATAGTCTGTGTCTCGCCTTCTCGATTAAGCGTAGCATGCCTCTGGGTGTCAGTATCAATAGTTGTGTGTGTTTCTGTAACTTTGGTCCCATCTGATTTCTCCGTCGTCACGGTGGTGGTATTTTGATGTTTTTCTTGCGCAGTGTTAGTTTGTTTCTTTTCAACCTCTATTGTTTTTATCTCAGTTTTAACTGGCGTGAGATACCTTCCGGCCGCGAACGAAACAAGAATAAGCGCCGCCACAACATAATATTTGTTACTCATCTTTAGTTACTTCCTTTGCTTCAAAACCTTGATCGGTTTCGTATCCGTTAAAATTTACTCGTTGCCCGGGCTGTAAAGTTTTAAACCCCGACCCAGTAATCTGCGTGTAATGAACCCAAAAATCTCGCCCTCGAGGACCGCTAATAAACCCGTATCCCTTGCTGTCATCAAACCATTTAACGATGCCCGTCAATTTAACGCTCCGTTCGGTCTAGAAGCAAGCGCGGCGACTTCCACCGCCGCAAGCTCCATATTCAAGGCTCGAATCTTACGACGTAGCACCGGTGCTACTGCAGATCCAAAGGACAACAAAAGCTGCGTCATCGCGCGGCTTTCGGGTGTCCGGTTAAAAGGATTTAAGCCCATACCGACAGTGCCAAGCGCTGACAACACTTGCCCCACGGTGGGCTCACCAAGGATTTCATACCCTCCGCCCGGGCCACGTTTAGACACCAGTAGCCCGGACATCCGGAGTTTTCGAGCTATCTGCTCGAGAAATGGCCTTGAGATACCAAGCTCATCCGCAGCGTCCGTTGTGCGGCACCGCCCGGCTCTGGACACGTAGAGCATAAACAACACGCCGTTCTGCTGCATTTTAGTTAATCCGAGCACGCATCACCGCCTTTATTGCCTGTCATAAATTGCCCCTAACAAGAAAAAACGAGCTGTTCTAAGGTGAGAAACTTTATTCCAGAGCCCCCGCATCGGAACGCCGGCGAAACCGTGGCGGGGGTTTCCGCCCCCGCGCCTCTCGTACTCCGAGCGTTCGGCTAAATTCCGAAGTGTCCCCATTAATGGAAAAGGCCTACCTAACACGGAAGCGCCTTAGACCGAGATTCGATCTGTGTCACTTGGCACGCATATTCCACCGATTGACCCGTCACCGCGTACATCGCGGTTTCAAATGCAACCGACACGCTATCCTCGACGTTAACCTTTGCGACGGCGTAGCGTTCCCTCACCGACTGCAGCAAAGCCTCTTCGGTGTCAGTGTCTAAGGATTGATCGTTTAAACTAAGGGCCGCGCCGGCAATGTGGTACACCATGGAGCTAATTAGCCGCATATACACCAGAGCAATTTCGGCGTCTGTCCGACCTGCGGTAGATTTCAGCAAGGACTTCATCATAAGTACACCGGCCACTTCCGCTGACCTATCAGCCCAAACTTCAATCGTCTCGTTCTTCTGTTTCTTCATACTAAAACGATAAGCTATTAGAAGTTACTTAGCAAGTGTTAAAGGATTTTCCTTGTAAAAGACAACAAGTTCTATCATAATAAGAACATGGGAGCTAAATAATGCAAAAAAAAGCTTTTTCAAGCATTGAGTCTAAGGGGAATACCTCTCATAGGTATGTAAATATTACCGACTCTCCCCTCTTAAGTAGTTAGCTTTCCTGCCGTAGCGAGTCATTTCATTAGTCTAAACTATAAATTAAAATATGTCAACGATAAAAGATTACTATGAAAATTATAATTAATAACTCCATCTCCAGTATACCCGACTTGACGTCTGAACACTATAAGAGCTTACGCCAAGTGCTTAGTTACAAGGTTCCCGGTAGCTATTACACCATGGACCCAAACGGCGGGATTAGGTACTTAGTCGATAAGAAAGGAACCTTCGCTACGGGGCTGCTTCCCCGCGTCCTAGCCTGGTGTAAGTCTTCTAAGCTATACCCCCAGCTTGAGGACACCAGAACCGTCCCTAAGAGCCTTCTATGGGCCTTAGCCGCTAAGATAGACTTCCCCCCCTACTCAGTTCAACTGGAGGCCGCAGCCGCCTGCTTCAAGAGCCACCGGGGTATTGTTCAAGCCCCCACGGGATGTGGTAAGTCTGTGATGATCGCCCTGACGATCCAGGCTCTCTCTGTTAAAACCTTAGTGGTGGTCCCCTCCCTAGAGCTTAAGCGCCAGCTAACCGAGTCTCTGACCCAAACCTTTGGCAGCCCTGCCTTTAAAAAGTACATCACCGTGGCTAACGTGCAGTCCTTAGACCCAAAGAAACCTCTAAAAGGCTATGACTGCGTTATTATTGATGAATACCATCACTCTGCCGCTAAGTCCTACCGAGACTTAAATAAGTACGCCTGGAATGACGTATACTACCGCTTTGGCTTCACAGCCACCCCCTTCAGGGGTAACGACGAGGAAGAGACCCTCTTGGAGTCAGTCATCTCCGGTGTCATCTACCAGGTTCCTTACCAACTGGCTGTCGACCGCGGGCACATTGTTCCTCTGGAGGCTTACTACGTCGAAATTCCAAAGACTGAGGTCAAAGGGCGCACGTGGGCACAGGTTTATAAAGAGCTAGTGGTGTCGAACGACGTTAGAAACGACATAATCCAACGCCTCATTATCTCTCTAAAAGAATCTGCCTCTTCAACCCTATGCCTGGTAAAAGAAGTGGCTCACGGCGAGGCGTTTGAGCATCTTGCCCCCTTTGCCCATGGAATGAACCAAGACACCGGAGGCCTTCTCGAGAGGTTTAACAGAGGCGCCACGGTGCTCGTAGGCACCACCGGAATCCTTGGCGAGGGGGTAGACACCAAGCCCTGCGAATACGTCATCCTAGCGGGCTTGGGGAAGTCTAGGCCCGCCCTCATGCAGATGTTCGGCAGGTGCTTTAGGACGTATCCTGGCAAGGAAAGCGGGAAAGTCATCCTGATTAAGGACCCGTCGCATAAGTTCACCTTGTCTCATTTTAAAGAACAATGCCGAATCCTAAAAAAAGAATACGGCTGTGTACCAGTAAAACTTAACCTTGACTAATGACACCGGGTCGGTTATTCTAGTTTTAGGAGTAACAGTTTATGTTCGCAATCTTTATTACCTTTGTAATCCTTCTTCCAGTCATCTCCGCTTGGTTTAACATGCAAGCGGACCTCAAAGTCGCACGCGCCCTTCATGACGCAAGCGCGGCTGCGTATCTCGCAAAACAAGAAGCTGAGCAAAAATGATTCCAACTTGTTGCGGACCGGTAGTTGAAAACTATGCGCTTAATAAGAAGTTTTACGTCTGTAAAGAGTGTAAACAAGAAGTACACCCACTCCCAGACCCTAATCCATTACCTGTGGCTAAGTCTACTCGCGTCTGGACTACCTATCCGGTTACACCGGCTCCTATTTCAGTAGAGCTGGTATCCAAAGCTGAAGAACAGCTAGAACTTTTTCAACCCTGGATCTCTGTATCCAAAAACGATAAGGATGACGACTATGGCCAAGAAGCGTTCGATTAAAACCACCCCCCGCAAGCCCCCAACTCGGATTGCCGCGACTATTGTTCGCGCTCTCGTAATTACGGCAATCATTTCGGCGTCGGTAGCTTACGGCAAGCACGGCATTCCCGCCGCACGTCAAGACGGCTGTGAACGTGGGGGCCAAGCGGTGCTGGCTGCGGTTTCCGGGCAGCAAGCCGATCCGGAAAAGCTGACTACTTTTTGCAAAGAAGTCCTTGCCAAGTAACTAGGGGATAAAGAAACGATTACCAGACCCAGGCGGGACAATTTGAAAATGAATCCATGTTGGGGTTGATTTAAAGTCCTCGCACCAAAGGCCAACGGATTCCAGGACGGAGACGTTGGCCTTGACCCACTTCTTAAGATCACCGGTGCCATCTAAGATGTCGACCGCCTGCCCTGTCAAATGCTTAGACTTAGGGGCACTAGGATTAATCCGCTCTTGATCCGCCTCAGATCGTAACCCGCTGGTGACCGTCATAGGCTTACCCCATAAGGTACGAATCTGGTTAATCTTACCCAGTAGTTCAGACAGGTTAGCGTCTTGCTCCGGAGTAGTAGAGTACTTGTGCGGGTTAAGCTCTCCTGCGCTAATCATTCTGACACCGTCACCACACCATTAAGGTAGTGCATCTTCATCAACTCCGGCGTAGTCCACGCGCGCTGCTCATCGGCATACTTATCATAGTCAGCCGCTGACAAGTGCATAGCGCGGCGATTCTCTTCCGCCATAGGCGCGTCTTCTTTGTCCATCTCATCCGCGAGCGTCCGAAGGTTTTTAGCGGACAGTCGGACACCGGGGTCTCCGCCCAAAGCCACTTTATGGACCACCATTACGCTGTCAGCGGTGGCGAGCCTAATGTCGCAGTGCGTTAAAATAGAAAATGCCATGGAATGCGCCGCACGCTCTACGACACACACGAGTGGAAGACGGGACCGGGAGCGCTCTGCCTCGAGCAGTTTAATGATTTTCTTTCCTTCGGCAACCGACCCTCCCGGCGACTGAATGTCGACCACGACCGGGCCTGGTTGACCGCTACTGTTACGTAACTGCGCCGCAACGCTGGCAGTCATAGCTTCGTCAATCACGCCCACTATGACGATAACGCGATTTGAAGAAAACTTAGCTCCTAAAGAATTGTGAATCGACATCCCAAAGGCGATTTGGGGTAGTAAAAGACACAAGATGACGACGAGGGCGATGAGGCGGTTCATGGGGTGGAATCCGTATCGTTTTTAGATCCAAGCGCGGAAATAAGAGCTGAGAAAATGGGAGAGCCGTTGATTTCGTTCAGGTTCTCTACGATAGACTTAAGCTCCACCATCGCTATGGCCGCTCCGGCGAGCTTAACGAGCGGAACTTCATCGGAAAGAAGAAAATGCTCTCCCAGGAACGCCACGACAACACCAAGCTCATAAACGACCAGCTTAGTCAGCGTCCTACGCAGCCCCGCGCTGGTGATAACGTCTCCCCGCTTATTAGCCGCCCAGACGCCCAAAAACAAGTCTATGACCATTAAAGCTAGGGCGGTAGCCATGACGCTGTGAACGGGCGCTAGAACGGCAAATAGAGCGACTGATACGACCTTAATCCACCCGATCATATGCTTATCGCGAAAATGCTTGCGGCGACTGTTCCAGTACCCGACGTAAACGTGTTAACAATTCGCACCCACCGATGAGCGATGTCCTGTTTAGGAATTAGAACGGCGCCCGCTGCGACGTAAGACACCGTGGCGTTGGGAATGTCACTCCAATTTGTGGGAACGAAGATACCCGGGTTGTTTCCCGCCGTACAGACGTCATTAGACGCTTGGAGCTTAATCGTTCCAGTGGGCGCGGCTCCGGATACTACCGCCTGTACACTAATCTGAATGAGCTGAGAGGAGTCAATTGTTGGCCCGTTAAAAGACGGAGTAATTGAAGTGGAGACGATGTTTTGTTGACTAAGGTTTTTCATAATTA
>LDNN01000009.1_pt1 | contig 44120 bp, 75 predicted proteins | sample 350691 | NCBI WGS metagenome assembly LDNN01 (sample SAMN03646984, study PRJNA283341) | glacier metagenome | biome: Icesheet; feature: ENVO:00000133; material: cryoconite; isolation source: sample CY1 0.2 micron filtrate containing viruses sediment from cryoconite holes ...
TTATTACACATCAAGCATTTTATTTATGAGACTTATTTAAGGCTTGGAACTTCAGTAGGTGCTTATTTTAAAAAAGTAATTATTTTAAGTATTACAGTTGCCTCAGGTGCAACTGGCTTAAAGGTCAGCCCATTGTTTGAAAAGCTAAATAAGCAAACTCAGGTTTTAATTGATTATGCCATTGCTGGTGGATTTAGTGCTAGTCTAGCAGCTAAATTAACTTTAAAGCCAAAAGATTATGCAGAAGTACAAGCAAAAAAAGATGAACTTAAAGCAAGGGAAAACTCATGAAACTAAATCTAATTAATTACATCAAAGCGAACCACTTATATTGGATTTATGCCTTTGTAGGATTATTCTTTATAGGTGCTATTTGGGATAACAGTTTAGCAGGTTATATAATAGCCTTCTGTTTCCTATCTGTAGCAGTGTTTTTTACCCTTATAACCTTCTTTTCATACCGAAAACAACAAGAAAATGATTAGTGGGATAATACTTTGGATTATTTTTATTGCCCTTTCGGCTCTTTCAGACTATTGGATAATTGAAAAAAAGAAAATATTAATAGACGAGGGAGGTCATATATTTAGATCTATAATGCGCATTATAGCTGGAATTATTTGCGCATCAATGGGGAGCTTTGGCTTTGGATATGGGTTAGTATTTATGCTCTTTGAAGCTGCTTCGTTTTGGTTATTATTTGATGGGTTACTAAACCTCTTAAGAAAGAAAGGATTGTTATATGTTGGCTTTAACTCAACAATTGACATTTTTTTTAGGTATCATTTTCCTGTAAATGCAGAAAAAATAATGCTTTACATGAAATTATTTACCGTTTTATTATCCATAATCTTTTTAATACTAATATGATAATAGCCAAAGACTTTAAAATGGATTGGGAACATTTTGCTGATTGGTTTAATAGCAAAATTGGTAGTAACCAATGGCTAAGAAACACCATCAACAAAGAAAACTTTAAACAGGTACTTGAAAATTGGGAACACTTAAACGGCGTAAACGAAACCTCTTTAAATAGGTTCGTTGCACTCTTTTTGATTATCTATAACGAAACGGGAGGCACTTTTAAAGGCATTACAGAGTATGGTGATGATGCTTATTTCTTTGAACAAAGAAAGTTAAGTAATGGCTTGCCAAAAATGAGTTATAACCAAAATCCAAACTTAAGGGCTGGAGATCAACTTAAGGAAATGGGTTTAATAACAAGCATGGCTGATGTGGTTAAATGGAATGGCACAATTAAATATCCATCAGATCAACCTCTAAATATAAGGCTTGCAGCTCGTAATTGTGATTTTTATAAATTCCGAGGTCGTGGATTTATGCAGTTAACTTGGCGAAATAATTATGCAGTTTGTTTTGGAAAGGACTTTTTGCATTGGACTAACGAGCAACTTGATAAATCTTTTCAGGATATAAAAGTTTGTTGTGCGGTATTTCAAAACTATAACCTTCAACCTTCGGCTGCTTTTCAATTAGCCAAAGTAGAACAAAGTAATTTTTGGGCTTATGGTAAATGTGTAAGTGGAGGCGATGCTTACGCTACTTTATTTCAAAATAGATGCAAGTATTTAATTGAATTAATTTAGAGTGGAAAATGAAAAAAAAGAGCATTATTACCATCACGAGTTCCAGGCCCCCGTTGCTAGCGCAAAGGGATGTTTGGATGTTATAAATATGTTAATAGAAACCAATGAACTAGAAATGAAACGGTCAAAAGAGCGAAATAATCTTAGTGCAATTCAAAAAGAGAGCATTAAAAAAATGGAAAATAACTTAATTGAAATTAAGGTGTGGCAACAAAGGACAATTCAGCAAATTGATTTGATTTCGGAGCTTGCAAGAAAACAAATGAATATTATTTTATAATGGATGCAAGATTTCAACCTCCTAACGATAAACCAAAAATAAACTTTGAAAAATCAGAGGAGAGAAATATATATCCTGATATTAAAGATTATGATAAGGATAATAAAAGAATGGCTGCCGAAATGGAGGAGTTAAAAAAGACTTTCATTAGTAAGGCAGAAGTCCATAAATGGATAGTTGGCTTAGTAGGTGCTTTTGGTGTTGGTGTACTTTATTTCGCATATAGCTTAGGCGAGGGAAGCGCAAAACAAATAGCAAAGGATAACACTCAGGACGAGAAAATAGCAAGCAGTACGACTACTGTAGCGAATTTTATTACAACTTCCGAGGCAACGCAAAAGGAAAATCAAAATCTATGGTTTACATATGGCAATCGGATTACAATACTAGAAACTAAAATACAGAAATGAGATACATTATAATTATATCGGCAATCTTTTTGACTTCATGTTGCCGTTGCCAATGCTACAAAAGTCAAATTAATTGGGAGTTTGATAAATTATCAATTAATCGGGAGCTTAATAAATTACCAACAGATACAACATGGAAGTTATTAAAACCAAAACCATATATTGAACTACTTAACAAACAAAAATGAGATACATAATAATTGCAATCATACTACTTTTAACATCATGTTCGCAAAGAACATTTATGGCTATAAAAGCCCGACATCATTACAATAGGGATAGCGCAAGTGTTCTTAGGGTAAGGGAGCGCAATCCTTCTATTATTGCCAATGAATTTAAAAGGATGCTCGCAAATGATGAATTAAAGCAAAATGTGGTAATGGTTCACGATACTATTGTACTTCCTGCTAAAACGATTACAGAATATCTTAAGCCTGAAAAGATTATTGATGTAAAATATGCAAAATTCTTAAAGGATAGTATGGTAAATGAAATAAATAAGGTTGCCTTTGCTAAAAATATGTCTTTGGATAGTGCCAATAAAAAGATTTTCCTAATCCTTTCCTCTCAAAAGAACTGCCCTCCTGAATTGAACGGAACTTATGTGTTAACAGAAGGCAAAACAAAAAGAATCGCCCGATTTGAGAACGGGCAAATAAAAGAAATTACTGTTTTTGGTGGTGATACAACTATTAGTAAACATACCGAAAGAGAAATATTTATTAAGGGCAAAGATACTGTAACCAACCACACTCCTAAATTCTATTGGTGGTTACTTTTAATTGTTTTCACTATTGGTGTTCTTTCAAAAATGTTATTGAGATTAATTTTAAAGATGATTGTTTGATTACTCTTGTTTCTTGAAAAATAAAATAACATCCTCTTTAATAAATCTAATCCCTTCCATAATAAGCCAGCGAACAACCAGAGCAATCGGAATTATAACAAAAACCGCAAATATTATTTCTATGTATTGTTTCATAATTACACTTCAGTATAAAGTTGTATATTGTTTAAATCACCACCTGTTTTATATTTGCCATATTTATTTTCAAAATCCGATTAAAAGTAAAAAATCCTCTTTAATTGAAAGTGGTATAACAAACCAATCTCCCTCTACCTCTATACAATACACTCTTTCCATTATTTTTTAGTTTAAAGGATTAAAAAACCCGTTCATTTTTATTGATATCATAAACACTTGTAAGGGTCTGTAAAATAATATTTGAATATTGATCTTCACACCAAGTTATAGACATTATATGACTGAAATTGTGCCTTATACTAATATTTTCCTTGACGGGTAAGCCTTGAAAATATAAAGTATCATCTTTTTTAAACTCCTCATAATCTTTCTCATTTAAGTAAATTTCAAAAGGAGTTTGGTTCTCATTCTTCATTTTGAGAATTGTATTTTCTATTTTCTCTTTTATAGATAATTCCATATTAGCAATCTTTATGTTTCTTAATAAAAGATTTTACAAAATTGCAAAATAACATTCCTGAATATTCAAATGAAATAGCTTGCACCTCTTTACATTTTGAGCAATAAATGTGATGGTCTTGGTTAAATAAAATATGTGGTCGGTCTTTCGTTATCATTCAGGTAATGGGTTTAAAATGTTTAATAGGGTAATTAATTGTTCTTGGTCGAATGGGAGATCTTCAATTTGATATACTACATTTTCTCTTATTTCAAGACCTACATTAAATAAACTCCAACCTTCACAATCATTTTCACTTAAAATTATACGTTCGTATTCATTTACAAATTCATAGATAATTATATTTGTATAATGTAAATATTGTAATTCTGATTTTCTTTCTTTAAAGAAGTTCAGCACTATATCTCGTTGTTCATCTTTTGTCATGGTGTTAATTAATTTCTTTATTGTGTAAGTAAAATTATTTCTTCAGTATTTATCATAATGTTTCTTTCGTTTTAATAATTAAATTATCTTCTTCATCAAAATAATAACAATCAGGGCAATAACAAGCATTACCATCTTCGCTAATATGCCAATCCGATCCTTCAAGATCGGACTCAATTCCCGATTTGTCAAAATAAACTATGTCTAAATAGACATCATCTTGCTCAAATTTTGTTTTGCAATTATCACAATGAGCGGCAAAAGCCTCTACTTTTTCAGATTCTATCATTTGTTTTTTACATTTTAGATTAAGATAGCCGCCTCGCAAGGCAAAACGGATATTCTATCTTAACCAGCTAATCTTTATTTAAGAAATTAATTATTAACTCTGTAGCCTGTTTTTTTGAAAGACCATTATTAAACATTATGTTATGTCTTAAAACGTGTATGGCTTGCCCTTCATTGAGATTGCTTACCTCAGTAAAAGCCCTTTTGGTTGTTCTATTATAGGTGATTATAACATAACTTGCAGCTTCTTTTAACCTTTGAATACTTGCAGTTTTATTTTCAAGTGAAAATTTCTTTTTCATTTTTTTTAATTTTTAAATTCCCTTATTTCGAACGAAATATATTCACTTCCGATTTCCACAATATCTTTTGTTAGATTGATTCTATAAAACCTACTATCATCAAAGCCATATTTCTTGCAAAGGATATCGGCGAACTGCTTAAAGAAATTATCTAAATCAGACTTTGGATTACTATACCCCACGGTTGCCGAAATTTCAAGTTTCCCTTTTGGTATTTCGCATTTTGGCAAAGTCCACATTAAAAGCTTTTCATAAATTTTATATTCAGAAGTCTTATGCTTCCTGCCCCTAAAAGCTGCATTTGCAGAAAGTGGCTTTACTGAAATTTTAATCATATCCTCCTTGCTTGTATAATACCGTTTATGACCGCTATAGGATTTTCTATAGCGTCATTTTGAGCGGTTAGGCAAGAAATATACTCTTTAGTACCTTTTGCTGTTTTTGCCACCATGGACAATCTTTTAGCAAAGTCAATTGTTAATACAAAATCCACATTTTCGCTCCCGTTTGCATTCACCCCAAGTGTGAGTGCCTCCCAGTCTTCGCGTTCAATAGCAAATTTATTGTTTAGTATATTTGCCTTATACCATTTTGCCCAATGAGCTTTGTGGTATCCTAGAAATTCGTGTAAAGCTTTTGCCGAAACCGCACTAGTTCCCTCTGTATTTTTTATTATTTTTATCAGTTCTTTCATAAAATAAGTCCCTTTAACCTGTTAAATTCTTCTTCTTTAATTTCTTCAAACTTGCCGATTATGTCAAGCCTTTTATTATTCTGAAACTCTGTTAAAACTTGATTATCCATGTTGTAAACATGAGCCCAAATAATACCTTTTTCAAAGATATCGTACTCTAAAAAGTTATCGTGTTCGTGTTCGATCAGGATTGTAAAAAAGTCATCTCGGGAACTTTCAGCTTTGTAATGTTTCATATCTTAACCTCCTTTACCTTTTCACATCTTTCCTCTTGTATTACGCTTTGGACTTCTTGGTTAGTATTAGGGGTTAAGTGCCTTACTATTAAATACACTTTTTCCTTTTTAAAGCTTGAAATTTTTAAAGCTTTAACCATTGAATTATTATAAGGAACTAAATAATATTCTTGTTCTTCAAGTTTGTGCTCCATGTTATTCAGGTAGGTTTATGATGGCGACTATTTCAGAACTGGTTAGATTGCCAATTCTTTGTAAATTGTTTATCATTTTATTTAGACTTTAAAAAGTTAGACAATTTTTCGCAACTATGAACCTCTAAGCCGTTAATTATTCTTTCAGCGGATTCTTGTTCTTCTTTGGTTAAAGCCTCTTTTTTCATTTCGTAAAGGTCTTTAAGATCGGAATAAGGTGTTCCTATTGATTTAATTTGGTCAGGTTCGTAATCGACATAACTTATATCCTCTGTTTCGAAGTCATTGATTACTGCCTGATCTACTGTTTGCGCCTTAGCCATTTCGATTGAAAACGGCCCCCATCTCCAGTCTATCATATCGATTCGATTAAACTCTGATTATTTATTAATAATTTTCCACACATTTTTATCCTTTCAATAAGGCTTTCCTTGTCACACTCAGGCACTTCAAACCTTACAACATTAAGATTCTTATAATATCCATTGTCAGGCAAATATGGCAGTTCTTCATCGGTTGCATTAGCTATCCAATAAACATGGCGCGCATGATCCCTGATATCCATTAACTCGCTTAAATAAGGAACGTAAACTATCAGTTCGGCATATTTAGAATTTGTTAATATCGCATTGCTTACCAGTTGCCAATAGAATTTATCCCCGTCCTTATGATTATCGCGTATTTCATTCATTGCATCAATGTCTTTGAATCCTTCGTAAAGCGGATCAACCAATTTGCAAAAACTCTTAAGGGTCATTGGGGATTTAATATCAATAACAGTATCTTTTTTAATCGCATCTGGGCTGCCTGAATGGTAGGGTGTTTCAGGATTAACAATTGTTTCTTTGCTTATGAGTTGATATTCTAATCCCAATAATTCAAATACACGTGATTCAATCGCCTTCCCCCAAACGATAGGGCGTGCATCCGATTCTGTGTTCAAAGACCTGCCTAATTTCCTTTCTAAATTCCTTTCTTCAATGTAGTTAATGGCTGGCACCCCCAAATCTGCTTTGGTTCTTCCAGTTGACATGATGGCGACTATTTCAGAACTGGTTAGATTGCCAATTCTTTGTAAATTGTTTATCATTTTAGTAGGTCGGGATTTTGATGAATATTACCGATTATTTCTCCTTTTAATAAATTTCCATTTTTACTAAAACCAAATGCGAATGTCTCTTCATTTAAAAGACAAAAACTATCATAATCAAAAACAACAGTATATTTTTTTGTTTTTCCTCCTTTCCCCGTTTCAATTATTTTTTTAACAATATCCCCTTCGTAAATCTCAACTCCGTTTTTGTCTTTTAAGCCTGCGTATTGCCCCACAGAATTAATATCTATTTCGTATTTTTTAAAAGTTTCTGCACAAGATCCGCTACCAAAAAATAAGTCAGATTCTCCAGTTAGGATATAATTAAATTCCTCATCATGTTTATTAAGTTTTACATAGTAACCATAAACCCAATTTCCATTATCTAGTGTTTTTCCTCTAAATTTTATCTCTCTCATTTTACTTAGACTTTAAAAGATTAGACAATTTTCCATAACTATGAACCTCTAAGCCGTTAATTATTCTTTCAGCGGATTCTTGTTCTTCTTTGGTTAAAGCCTCTTTTTTCATTTCGTAAAGGTCTTTAAGATCGGAATGTGAAACGTCGTTTATTTGATTTGATTTTTTCTTTCTAAAAGCTTCATCTATTGTCGTATCTCCATCTTTTATTGCAGTTCCTATTCCTATTAAAACTACAATATCATCACCCGTAATATGTTGCAAGGCTGCTTTTCCAATAGATGATAAAACTTCTGCTTCTGTTACTGAATATGTTTGTATTAAAGAATCTACAACCTGTTTTCTCTTTTTAATTAATTTCGTTTCATCCGAAATGTCTCCAGTAATGGTTTTCATGGCTTCTTTATATATCTTATCGGTAACTGCCTTTGGTATCACGGCAAATATGGCGTTACGCAAGGCAATAGAGTTAGCTGCATTTCCTGTTACCACTATCATATCATCACTCATTCGACCTTTTTTTGTCATTATTGACCTCTTTACTTCCACTTTAATCGCCAAATTAGTTTCAAGATCAAAGGCAATCCCCTGGGAGGTAACTTGTTTATCGTCCGAACCTAACACTCTTGTTTCAATTCTCATATTACCCCAGCATTGAGCGATAATTTTTGCAAGGTGAACTGATGGCCCTGTAATAGGCTTATCGCCTCGGGGTACCGAGTATGTACAAGTACTTGCTGTTTCTTTATCAAGTGTAACTATTGCAATGGCGTTTTGAGTTGCCCTCATTATATTTCTTGGATAAGCCTTTGCGGTTGATATTTGAACATCTACCGTAGCTTTATCTTGAAGATAAGCAATGTCAGCACCATTGATTTGCGCTAATTCTAATTGGTCATTTTCCATTTTCTTTAATTTATTTTAGCGTGATTAATTATATAATTTACTTATTTAATTGCTTGATTACAAGGTTTTTGATTAAAATATTTGTAGTTGTTTTAAATCTTTTTCACCTTTTTTATTGCAAATACAAATTTCAAACTTCCATCTTCCATTTTCTTTTAATTCCACTGTACAACCTTTTTTGACATATTTTCTCATATCTCTTTGCCATTCTACTTCAGTATAACATTCTGGCACAACACATCCAGCGAAAATGCTTCCACAAACACATTTAATTACTTGAGCTTGTCCCATGATTAATAAAGCATTGCGATTATGTAAATGATTATAAAAAGTAAGACTGGTGTAAAACAAATTGCTGATGTAGCGTTATACATCTTGTTTTCGTAGTATTCTCTTTGATCTTGATTCATGATGCTTTTTTGTTTTGAAGTTCAATTCGTGGTTCAAATGTGAAGCCTAGATCGATTATTTGTTCTTTTGAATTATTTATTACTTGCTCTAAATACTTTGCTTGTTGTTCCATCCTTCTATCGTCAAGATGTGACCATTTTGCCATTCTTAAGGTCTCGGCTTCTTTAGCTTCTTTTTTCACTAATTTGCGAGCGAGTGCGTGGCATTGTAAAATGTATTCATATTCTTTGTTGTATTCTTTGGCAGTAAGACTTTCTAAAACTTTAATAAAAGCCAGTACCGATTTTGAATTTCCATTACTTTCTAAATCCCTAAAACACTTATCAATCTCCACGTAATCAAATAATTCAGGATGTAATTCAAACAATCCCTTTTTATCATTGATCCACAAATCAAAAATTTCAATATCGCTAATCTCCAAACCACAGCTTATCATTTCAGAAAGTTGATATGAAGTCCAACTATCTATTGTATCTAAAAAGCTGTATAGCTCTTGAAATAAATTGTCTCCACGTGTACTATCTTGATATACTTGTAGTTCTTTTGCTTCATTCACGTAGAAAATCTTATCTTCCGTAGTGAAAAGTATATTTAAGTTTCTCATTTTAGTAGTTGGTTTACTTTGTTAATAATCATTTTCCCTAAAATTTCACGGCAGATATTGGCAGTTTGTAAGCGGTTTTCTTTTTTAGCAGCAGCAGCATAAGCAGCATAAGCAGCAGCATCAGCAGCATAAGCAGCAGCATCAGCAGCATAAGCAGCAGCAGCATCAGCAGCAGCAGCAGCAGCAGCAGCAGCATCAGCAGCAGCAGCAGCAGCAGCAGCAGCAGCAGCAGCATCATAAGCAGGCTTAAGTTCTACTTTACCAATCTCACCTTTGCCAAATGCTATTGCAGCATCAACCGCTTTAATACTCCTTTCATCTTTCATTAAGTGCCTTACTGTATTAGCGCAAAAACCTTTTGCCAAGGTTAATGGCTTAATACGAATACCTATTTTTTTGGCAAGCCAAAGTAGCCAATCACCTCTATGACATTCTTTTACTACTTCTTCAATACTCATGTCTTTAGCCCATTCCATAGCTTCATTACAAGCCACTAATTCGATCAATAGTTCTTTAAAACTTCTCATTTGATCCAGTTCTTTTTATTGTCGACGATAGGTTGATTACGACCAGCATAATATCCGCTTGTCATTAGTTGCATAATTGAAGCAAATTGAAGCACAGTTACATTGTTGTTGTTTTTTGTCTCCCAAAGTGGTCTAGTTGTCATAATTTTAGTTGGTTAATTTGTTTCTGTTATTTGTTTTTCTTGAAATAAAATCCTGTAGATCGTTAAGGGAAACTCTTTTACATTTAGCCCCCATATTTACTATTCCTATCACTCCCTTTTTTGTATAAGTTCCCTCTTTGTAAGAATATTGCTTGCCAGCGATATTAGCTTGAAAGTGATTGTAAGTAACCCCTAACAGCTCCGATGCTTCGGTGTATGTAATTAACCTTAAATTCTTTTTCGTCGCTTCTATCGCACTCCTTTCAAGCGACAATGCTTTTTCAACTTCCTTTTGCAAAGCAGATTCTAAAAGTTCTTTTGGTATGTCTAAAGTGATTTGCATTTTGTTGTTGTTGTAATGATGAAACAAATGTAATTACGATTTGTAATCTTTCCAAATGTTTTTGTAATTATTTTTTACGATTTGTAATTTTATTCTACAAATTTTTTTCAAGTGGTTGATTATCAATAGAATTATTTTTCAATAATTTTTCCTCAAGTAAACTTTCTATTAAACTTTGTAATTCAAATTCCATTTCTATAACTTCTTTGAAGTAATCCATCAAGCAATTTTGTTTTGACCTGCTAATTGAAAGAGTGTAGAAGTAATTGGGTTGATTGAGTTCATTTGCCAATACTCTATCATCAAATTGCTGTTGGGTTATTTGTTTATCTTTTAATTGTTTTAATAACTCTGCTTTTTTATCACTCCACTTAACAAAGTTCTCATAAGCCCTAGATTCTTGAGGAAAATCTTTTTTACCATTCAATTTGTAATATCCAACCGCTTCTTTCCAATGATTGCTTTTGGTTTCTTTGTTGAACTGTATGCCTAACTCTGAAAGGAAATTAAAAATAGCGTTTCCATAATCAGTAAATCTGTAATCAGGATTTGTTTTCAAGTTTTCAAGTTCCCGAAGTGTGTAAACCTTCATTCTTTGGTCGGATTCTTCTTGAGTTACCTTATTCCTATCCTCAATTTCTTTTTCAAGTTTTCTTTCTTCAATGAGATATTTGCCAATAATTGGAGATTTTAATTCTATGTATGCTTTTCCCCATCTTGCAAAATTAAGCGGACTGAAATTATTTATTTCGCCTCCCAATTCTCCACGCATTCCCATTTTAACGAAGTCGTAAATTTCTAAATGAGTAAGCCCCAAAAATAAATTCTTAATTTCGTTTACAATCATAGCCTGCATTTCAACTTCGTTTTGAAAAGAAGTATTAAAGCCTGCATAAGTTTTTGAAATCTGCATTAACTTAATTACAAATCCTGTCATTCCTTCTTCTGTCATTTTCCGAAGGCATTCAGCTTTTGTGTTTTTTATTATTGCAATTTCCTGACCACTAAACCTGCCCGTTTCTTTTGCAATATTCATTTTGGCATCCTCTAATTCCTCAGGATTTATATTGGAGAATATCTTTGAAAGGGTCGTCGTTGAAAGTTCCATCTTTTATTTTTTGTTGGTTTATTTTATTTGCCTCTATTAACCCGTCAATGTATTTATTTGGGGTGCGGTTCGATTGCCGATAGTTTTTCATTTGATAGAAAATGGAATCGAAATTGTTATTGATTTGCTTTATTCCGAATTTATCTTGCCAAAATTTCCCCATTGTTTGCCATGAATCATAATTTGCCATAACTCGCCATGCATCTATTTCGGACTGACCTTGTGGCGTTAATTTTTTGCATTTTTCAATAATTTCCCTCAATGCAACCATTTCCCACTTTCCAAATACCGCTTCACCGTCGCCCCCCATAATTTTTTTATAAAATTTCTGGTAGATTTCCTCAAAGGATTTTTCTAATTCATTCTTTTTTTCTTTTTTCGCGGAATTTTTTTCTTTTTTTAAAGAAGTTTCTATTTGGGTAAGTGTTTCTGTCTCCTCTAAAATCTCTACCACGTCAGACAAAAAATAATCATCCCCCTTATTAATATTATAAGTATTATTATCTTTTATATTATTATATATTATATTATTATTAGGTGCACTTTCTTCACCCCCATCAAGTGCACTTTCTTCACCACTACCAAGTGCACTTTTTGCACTTGGTACGTGAACTTTCTGCACCATTGGTGAACTTTCTGCACCATTGGTGAAGTACACGTTATTCCATTTTTTTGTAGTTTGAAGATGTTTAGTTACTTCGTTTTTTAAGAGAAATCCATCATCACATAATTTGCTTATAATATTTATTAATCCCCTTTTACTAATTCCTAGTTCTTTTGCCATGGTATCCCTGCTCATATAACACCAATCTTTAATTTGTGAGGTTGGATTAGTATGTAGGTGATAAACCATGTCTAATATTATATATTCATTACAGGATAGACCGTTTTTCTTCCTAAAACCATGTTGAATATTAGTAAATATTAATGTGCTACTCATTCTGTAACTTCGTTTAAAATTTTACCTTGAATTTCTTGGACTTCTTTTAAGGCTTTTATTGAGTAAGTTGTTAATTCACCTTTACTAATTTTACCTAACCTGTAGCAGGAATATATTTTAGCAACCAACTTTTCCAAAATCAGTTGTATTTCATTTTCGTGTTGTTCTATCATTGTATATATCCTAGTGATAATAATGAATTGTAAAAAATTTGAACAGCGTTGTGTAAATTACTTTTTTCTATTTCTTGCTTTGAGTTTCCTTTTACCACAGCATCATCAATAAAACTTGCTGCTACAGCTTTTGCGGGTTCGAATTTTCTCATTAATTTCCTAGCGGAGAAAGATTTAACCTTGTGTCCTAATCTAACAAAGGCTTCTCTATATTTAGATGGTCTCTTTCCTGTCAATAGAATACATACCCATTGATGGTGTTCTATTATTGGATCTTGACTATTGTCAGGGGCGTATTTAATTCTAGCAACCTTTTTTACATTGCTAATTTGGTTTGAAATGGGTATATGTGGTTTTAAAAACTCTTTTACCCTATCTTCAGAATTTAATAATTCTACTTTTCCAGTCCTAAGTAATTCTGATACCCATTCGTCACATTGAATTTCAAACTCTACATCTAAAAATCTAGCAAGTCTTAAAATTAACTTTTCGTGGATCCATGTACCTCCGTATTTTCCTGACTTTTTAATTATAGGAAATCCTATAATTAAATTTTTCCGCTTAAGCCCATTTATATATTCACTTGTCTCTTGCAATACTGTCCATTCGGAAAGATTCTTTTTAGGAAAAGCCTTTGCCATGCTTGTGGCATTTGCATATAGGTGTCCTTCTATTTCTTTAAATTCAATTTCAAAGCCATTAAATTCTTTTTTAATAACAGCACTTGTTAATTCAACATTTTTTTGTTTCTTTTGCATTGCATTAGTATTTATAGTGAAAAGGATTTAAAGATTAGCAACCCGCCACAGGTTGCTTTTTTTTGTTTAATAATTAATTACAATTAGTAATGTACTATTACATTTTGTAATTATATAAGGCAATTTTTTTTATTCGTTAATTTCTTTCATTAAAGAATCCAGTTCTTTTTTTACTTTATTGATCTTTATTTGTTGCGATAAATAAAATTTTACTTCATTCATTACTTCAATTATTACTTGACTATTTTCAACCCTTCCGTTTAAAACCCCGTGTATAGTTGCAGTTGAGACCTTTATTTTATCTGCTATCTTCTTTATTGAACCATAAGGCAATATTTTTTTTGCTTCTTTTAAATCCATATTTGTAATTATTTGTAATTATTAGTTACTTTATAGTAATATTAAATATTAACCATTACAAAGATAAGTATTTGTAATTAATTATAATTACAAATTGTAATAATTAATTTTAATATTAATAAAAATGAATATAACTTCACCTTTATTAAACTACAACATGGCTTCTACTAAGAAGTATCCTGTTTCAGATAAATCAAAAAGAATGGTAATTGCCTATAACAAGGTATTAGACATAACTGGTATGACTGGAGCAGATTTTAAAAGTAAGCATGGGGTCGACCCTTCTGTTATTTCAAGATTGTTGAATGGTTACCAAAAAACATCAGACCCACTTTTTGAGGTTTTAATGAGTTATAATATAAGTGAAAGATATTTAAATGCAGGCGAAGGGTCAATGTTTATTTCAATAAATAAAATCAAAGAAAGTGTTGGAACTATTGAATCACGCATTTTTAAAATAATTGAAGCAATTAAAGAACAGAATAGGATAAAGTCCGATATGTCGTTTTTGGCTGATATGCCTTATGATCGTTCAATTATTTCTAGAGTTAGGAAAGAGGGAATTCCATTTCCTGATGATTTTGTAGATGTTTTAATTAAAAAATATAGGGCAAATAGAAAATTTATTAACTCTGGAGAGGGGGAGATGTTTTATAAAAATGGTGAGGAGGATATACCACCACCTGTTATTTGGGTAGAGAAAGAAAGCGAAACAAACTCAAGATTTACTTTAACAGACCCAGAAAGAATAATTTTACCATTTATTGATATACCAACCTACGCAACATTTGTGAATTATTGCCATTCGCCTGCTATTACCCTTGAAGATTTTAAAACTATTATATGGGTTAAAGACCCTACACTAAGTACAAATTACAATAATGTATTTGTTGTTGAAGTTTCGGGAGATTCTATGTACCCAACACTCATTGACAAAGCCAAGATTTTAATTCAAGAAATTCCTCATGGAGATTTTCAATATATACAATCTGGGGTTTATTCTATTGTTTATGGAAACGCCTTTGTAACAAAAAGAATTAAAGAGGTAAATTGGAAAAGTGAAAAGGTAAGATTATATAGTGATAACGAAAGGGCAGGCTATATGGATATTGAAACAATAGATATTCATTGCATTTACAAAGTTTTAGAAGTTAGACAAAAAGTAAGTTAAAAATTAAACAAATATAAACCCAACCACCCAATGAAAAAGTTACTAATAGTATTATTATTTCCTATTGCATTATTTTCTTGTTCAAAAAGCAGCACTAATGTTAGTCCATTAGCAGTAACCCAGGATTGTAACATAGAAATACAAAATGCTGGAAAAACATTACGTGTACGAAATCCAAACAGTGCCGATTCAACAAGCCTAACTTATGACTCAAAAGGTGTACTTGTTTCCGCTCATAGTACTAAAATAAATACCGATAATATTTTCTTTTATTATAGTGGTTGCTACCTTGATAGCTTGGTTACAAATAGCCCAAGTGCGCCCTATGATCATGCTTCTATTAAGGTTATCCAAAGGGACGGAAACCTACCAACAAAGGTAAATTTGTATTATAAAAGTTCATCCTCTGCAACTTTTACGCCAGTTGGGTATAAGGATTTTTATTATTCTACTGATAAAAAAACGGAGCTAAATTATAAGTTGAATAATACTTATAATTACCCAATGAATATTCCAAGTGTAACAAATACAGATTTGTTTTTTGTTTTATTTCTTTAATGCATAAATAAATATATGAGAAATGTATTATTAGTATTCGCGTTTATTTTATTATTATTAAAAAATCCTTTTTCAAGTTACGCATTTCAAAAAAAGCCTAAAACAAAAACGGTTAAGGCTTACAATAAAAAAGGCGGTAAGCACGTAGAAATATATCACAGATCGTCAAAAACAAAGAAAAAATAAACTTCAACCAATTTAAAGTTATGAACAACGAAACGCAACAAAAAAAATCATTTTGGAATAAATTACCAGGATGGGGAAAAGGAATAATCATTTTATTTGGAATCGCGATTACGGGCAATCTTTTAACTAGAATTTCGGGAGGTGATAAAAATGGTAAAGATTCATTAACCTCAAAAGAAATTGTTAAAGAGGAAGCTAAAAAAGAAAGCCCTGCAGATACTTTGCTGAGATTTAAAAAAAATATTAATGAAAATATTATCTCAATGAAAAAAGAAAAAGGAGATTCATTAAAACCTAATCTGTTTAACTTACAAATTCAATCTTCTATATTTTTGGTCATGGCTAGCACTATAAAAACCGCCAAATCAAGCTCAGATATTGAATGTAAAAAACTAGGAAATGAATTAGAAACAGCAACTAGGAACGCCCAAATAAGAACATTCCCAAAAATTAGAGAAAAATATGTTGAAACTATAAAAGGTAAACTATGGGAAAAAAATATTTATGTTGATTTGTATAATAATAATGTTTTAATAATTACAAGCACAGCCTTCGCCAACAATGCAAATATTGCCAAGGCAGAAAAAGATTTAAGAGAGATATTATATACTTTTAGGTTTAAACAATTACATTGTAGGTGGTATAAAGGGCAAGAAGATAATACATTTTATAACCTTACTACTTTTGCAGATAATGTTGTTACAGAAAAAATTGATAAAGAGTTGTAACCAATACCGATTTATTCTTTGTGGTGCTTTACTGAGAGGGGAGGATATGCTCATGACATCAATGTCGTGAGCATAGATTAAGTGTTTAAGGTTAAGGGATTTAGTTTAATACTTCACCCCCAAACCTTATTCACAAAGTCAGCTTTAGTTTTATTAAGTAGCTTCGCATAAACCGAAACGGTATTTAAGGTAATCCCCATAAGTTCTGCAAGCACTTCGGAAGGCATACCATTGTTTAGGCTTATTGTAGCGAAGGTATGACGGAATGTGTGGCAACCTATCGTTTTATGCAATGGCTCTACTATCGAAAGTCTTTGATTGCCTCGATATAATATTTTATTAACCTCTCTTTCTAGGCCACAAGATTTAGCACATACTTTTAAATCTACATTCATGTCTGAATTAGAGGTAACAGGAACTAATTGTAATTTGTCTTTACCCTCATACTTATTAATTATCTCTAAAGCATATTTATTTAAATACATCCTAACTGGCTTTTTAGTTTTCACCTGACGAAGTTGCAAATATGCCCCTTCTTTATCTTGCAATAGATCGCTTTTGCTCACCTTTGTTGCATCTGAATGCCTTAACCCCGTAAATCCCATAAACGAACCAGCGTCTGCCTTCTCTCGTAATTCATCAGTACTATAATTAAATTTGTAAAATGTCATTAATTCATCATAGTGAAGAAAGGGCTTATCAGAATCATAGGTATAATTATCTTTAATCCAATCAGAATTTAAACCAGCCTCTTTAAGAATCATTTTAAAGAACTTGATGTGCCTACCAATAGTATTATTACTTTGTATTGTGGGAATGTTCTCAATTAAATATTCAACATACTCCTCAATAAACTTTTCGTCTATTTCATTTGCAGTAAGTCCAGTATGATAAACCTCTAAATGATTTAAAAATTGGTCAAATCTTCTATATCCGTTCGCGCTTGTATTGTTTTTATTTCTTGCCTTCCATCTTGCGAGTAAATCTGCTATTGTGGTTTCTGGGGTGTTTACAATTATTGGAGGTCTTAGTATATTTTCAAGATCAACAGGCGAAAAAATAATCCCTTGCCTCCTTAGTTCCCTTGCTTTTTCCAGCACCTCACTTTCGATATAGGCAAGCCTATCATTTAAATTTGGATCTCCCTTTACATATTTTCCGTTTGAATGTTTTTCAATTGGTAAAAAATCTTTTTCCAAACAAGATTCACCAATATATTTTTGAATTGCTTTACCATTTACATTAACATAGATAGGAACTTCACCATTTTTCTTAACTTTGTCGAGGCGTAAAAAAAATCGTACATTCATATAGGTATCCAAATAGGTATCTCAAATAATTGATACAATGATATACTATATGTGTAAGACTTACAATAAAAACAGCTTAATTTTAATATTTAAAGTATTTTGATACTTTATGGTACCAATAAGGTGAGTTCTGTTGGAATCACAATTATATTCTAAGTCGCTAATAGTCAATAAATTAAGCCCCGAAAATTAAAAAAGGTATCTTAATAGGTATCTACTTTCAAATCTTTTTTGTATATTGCCTGCCATAAAAGAATCATTTGAATATTAAATTAGAAATACTAGAAGCTAACTATTGGGAGCATTATAAATATGCAAAAGATTTAGCTATGTTTTTACCTATTGACAATTCAAAAAGGATTTTACTCGAAAAGCAATTGAATGAAATGATTGCTGAAATAAATAAGTTAAAAAAATAACGAAAATGTAACTTTGATTTTAGCAGGTTTTACAACAAATCAAAACCCGTTAACAAAGGCGTAAAGCTGGTGGATCAGGTGATCGGTTCTTTTATTTTAAAAGATTTTCTGCCTACATCTTTTTTTATGCCGTCTCATTGAACCAAATAGTAAAGGGCAATTAAGTATGTAGTAAAAGAAACACTAACAAAACTTCATACTTCTTTTTGTCGATGAAAAATCGACGGAATAACATAAAAATAAAAAGGGAGCGTTGTTGAATATATAAGAGAAAGAAACAAAACGCACCTAAAACCAAATACAAGAAAGAAAAAAAAGAGATGTTAGAACTATTAAGAGAGAGATAAAAAAACGGAAAAAATTTCAATAAAAAAGTGAAAAACAAAAATAAATATGCCTGAATTCAGAATTGTTAAAGAAGAAAGAGAGGGTGAAGAAGATTTGTATATAGTTCAAAGATTATTTTTATTTATTTTTTGGTGTGAAGTTGCAATGTTTAGAGATATGTACGTAACCAAAGATAATTATTTAATTTCTGATGGCTTAAGAAATGCTAAAGAATACATAGAGAAATACAAAAGGGATTTGAAACCTGTTAAAAAAATAATTGTTGGAATAATTTAAATAAAAATGCCAGATTTAAGAATAGGAAATAAATTTTGGGAATTAAGGAGCAAACATGGACGTGAGAAATTGTTCGTTACTCCTGAATTAATGTGGGAGGCTGCCTGTGAATACTTCAAATGGTGTGATGAAAACCCCATTAATGACCCTCGTTCTTATGGTGGCATTGCAATGATACCTAGACCTTACACAGTTCACGGATTATGCTTTTATTTATGTTGTAATACGTCCTATTTTAGGAATTTTAAGATACAATTGCCCGAAGGAGAAAAAGATTTTAATGCTATCGTTCAAAATATAGAAGAAACTATATACAGACAAAAGTTTGAACACGCTGCAATTGGCATATTTAAAGAAAATATTATTGCCCGTGATTTAGGTTTAACAGAAAAATCCCAAGTTGATAATAATATAAAAATGCAACCAGTAGTTATTGACTGGATTGATAAAGAAAATGAATAATGCTCCTATAACATTTAAACCCACTCCCAAACAGAAAGAGGCGCACGAATTGTTGAAAAACAATCGTATCTTACTGTATGGGGGTGCATGACCGCCTTCGGGCGGAAACTAAGCGATACGGGGAGCAAAAAGTTATTGGGGCTGCATGGAAATCATTACCTTTTGTTTCTCATTCCCAAAAAGCAGATGGTTAATGTTAAGAGAAACACTCCCCACGCTTAAAAGAACCCTATTAGTAACCTTCAAACAAAACTTTTTAGATAAAGGATTAAGCCAATATATAGAAAGCTTTAATGAATCTACGCTCACCCTTACATGGAACAACGGAAGCCAAATAATATTTATGTCCGAATCATTTGATACGGATAAATCACTAAACCGTTTTAGAGGCCTGGAGATTAACGGTGCGTTTATTGATGAAGCTAATGAAATTCAGGAAGAAACATTTAATAAAGTAATTGAAAGGTCTGGTAGTTGGTTTGGTTCACCTAGCTGCCCAACTCGAATACTTCTAACCGCAAACCCGTGTAATAATTGGCTTAAAGAAAGGTTTTACGATAAATATAAAGAAGGCACTTTGCCCAAAGGAGTTGCCTATTTACAAGCAAGAATATTCGACAACCCTCATATCCCTGCCGATTATCTGGAAAGTTTAAAAATGCTTCCTAGATATGAGTATGAACAATTTGTTGAAGGTAATTGGGAGATAAGCCTCAAACGGGGGTTAGAATTTTACAAATGCTTTGAACTTGATAAGCACATTCACGATAATTTATACAATCCTGAGTTACCATTACACATTTCTTTTGATGAAAACTTTGTGCCTTATTTTCCTGCTGGAATATTTCAAATAGAAGGAAAACAATTAAGAATGATTGATGAAATTGCAATGGAGAATCCAAATAATACAGTTTCGGATATGTGTAAAGAAATCGAAATGCGATACTTTAACCATACTTCGGGAATGTTTATTTATGGTGACGCAACAAGTCGCAAAGGTGATGTTAAAGTAGAAAAGGGATATAATTTATTTAAGTTGATTCTTAAGGCTTTAGAAAAGTTTAACCCGAGGCAGCGAGTACCCTTGTCAAATCCAAGCGTAGTAATGAGAGGGCAGTTTATAAATCAGATATTTTACAACAACTTTGAAGGCATTGAAATAAGTATTGGATCGAATTGTAAGAAAACGATTAATGATTTTACAAATGTTAAAGAAGCCCCAGACGGCACAAAATTAAAGGAAAAGAAGGGGGGAGTGCAGGTTGTCTCTCATTTTTCAGATTGCTGTGATTACATTATTGTTGAAGCCTTTAAACAAGAATTCTCCATTTACCAAAGAGGCGGCAAAGTTCCTGTTATCAGGCAAACAAATGGTTATGAAAGTGTGGTAAGAAATGATAGGGGGTATTGATAATTAGTGTATTAGTTTGTAAATTTAAAAAACAAGAAAATGGAAAGAGACATTATTGCCAATAAAGGAATTAATATCACAAGATATCCAAGCGCAAAAACTAGGTCAGAAAAGGTTTATTATGGTGGAAGCGTTAAGGAAAATGGTATCAGCAAAAAAATACGCCTTCGTTACAAATACGGAAGTGTTCACCAATCCGAATAATAAATATAATATATTTACATTATGAAAATTACGGAACTTAGAATTGGGAATATAATTTCTTTTTTTAGTCGTCATGTTAAAGTTGTTAGTCTTGATGCCATTGAAAATATCGTTTATTATACAGACTTGAACTATATCTGTAACGATGGCTTTAATTATAGCTCAAAGGAGATCGATCGGTTTGAACCTATCCAATTAACAGAAGAATGGTTGTTGAGGTTGCCAAGTGATTTAGTTTATCCCAAATGGATAGAGTTTGTTCACGATTTACAAAACTGGTTTTATTATAATAATAAAAAAGAATTAGTTTTTAAAATATAATGGTTATCTTTGTGTTATCGAAATGGTTAATATGAAAATTGAACAATATATAACACAAACCTATTCCTCTATAAGGTATAAGTCTAAGCGAAGGGGTGATGAATTACCTGCTTTTTCTAAAGATGAATTACGTATTTGGCTTTACGAAAATGGGATACAAGGAAAGTGGATAGAATATTTAGAAAGTGGATGTGATAAAAATAAAAAACCAAGTATAGACAGAAAAAATGATTATGGAGTTTATGAGTTTTCTAACATGCAATTAATAACATGGAAAGAAAATATGATTAAAGGTGTAAATGGTGAAAAGCATCACAAAAAATCTAAAAATCAAAATTTAACAAAGCTAGTTTTTATATGGGATAAATCGGGTAACTTAAAAAAAGAATGTAAAAACTATAAAGAGGCTGCTGATTATTTGGGATGTCATTTAGTAAGTATAAGCAGGGCAACAACAGGTAGAAGAAAAACTATTAAAAAACACGTATTAACCAACTTCAAAACCTTTACTTTATACTAACAGACGAGGAATTAGAGTTTAAAGAAATGAGCCAATTAGCCTAATTATTCGGCTCAAATATTGGGCGGATATTCTTCAACAATCATTACCAAAGCCAAAGCCCTAGCATCAGCCAAACAAAGTCCTCCATCAAGCAAATCCTTTAACAAGTCTGCAATGTCTTGCACCTCCAAATTATTTACAGCCATATAAATATCCCTATCAATGCCTTTCATTTCAATATTTTGGAAAAGCATTTCTAATAGATTTTCGGCAAGGAAAATGTAGTCCATTTACAAAATTAATATTATATTTGGTAATGGAAAAAGAAATCACAGTAGAAGAATTTTGCGAACATTTTTGTAATGAGATAAAAGAAGGTAAAATTAGTCATCATGGCAAACGTTTTTATTTTGATTGGTATGGAAATATTATTTCTGAATATATCCATATTTACAAAGGAAGTGATAATGCAAATTTGCTAATAGATACTATGTATCAACTATTCACGCACTAAATATCGTTTGTGTATAACGATATTTAGTCCAAATTGGCATAATTAAAGTATTTCATTGCCTCTTTTGGCTTCATGAATTACTTACGTAACGAGGATTTCAGGCTTTTAATCCAAGATCAGAACCTTCAACAAATAATATCCAACGACCAGACTATATTAGATAGTGTTGAAATCGTTGCGGTTGAAGAAATAACGAGTTATCTATCACAACGCTATGATACAAAAACAGCGTTCAAAAATATTCAAAACTTTGGGGCAGCAATAGCATATAAAAAGGGAGACATTATTGATCTCACCGCCCCACCTTATGCAATAAATACCACTTATTTAGCTAACACTTTGGTTTTAAGTGGTGGTAATATCTTTAAAGCCCTTCAAACAGTTATCAATATCACTCCAATCAATGACAATGTCAACTGGAAGTTAATTTCCAAAGATCAGACATTGTTTTATGCGATACTAGATAGCACAGGCAATTATCCCGACAACACTACTTATTGGACTCAAGGCGATAACCGTTATCAATTACTCGTAGTTTACGCCGTTGATATAGCTATTTATCATTTGTTAAGCCGTATTTCGCCACGCAATATTCCACAATTAAGGATAGACAGGTACGAATCTGCAAAAAACCATTTGGATAAAATCGCAAGGGGTAATATAAATGTTGAATTGGCAACACTAGCACCAATACAAGGCTCGCGGATTGTATTTGGAGGTAACGCCCCTATCACACACTTTTATTAATAGACATGGGTTTCATACAAGATACATATAAATCTTTCGGCAAAGCAATAGGTATTCATTTTGAAAACCTTGATAAACCCTTGCCTGAAAAGGCGAATTATAGGAAGATAATAAACGAACAGGCTCAGTATAGGATTAAGCAAGATATTCAGAGATGGAGGAATGCCTTAATTACTGCCGAAAACATAATTAACCCTCGCAGAACTGAATTATACCGCACGTATAAAGATGTTATGTTAGATGGTCATTTAAGCTCTATTATTAGCAGTCGTAAATACAAAGTTCTTTCTAAAGCCTTTGAGTTTGTAGATGAAAAAGGCGAAATTAATGAGGAAGTAACAAAGCTATTTCAAAAACCTTGGTTTAGGGAGTTTTGCGATATTTCTTTAGATTCTATTTTCTGGGGTCATAGCTTAATTCAGTTTGGCGATATTGTTGATGATGGCTTTAGTTCTGTTGAGGCAGTTCCAAGGTGGTATGTAATCCCCGAAAAGTCATTACTCATTAAAAATGTTGGAGATCAGGAAGGTATTAATTATTACGATGAATCACAGCCGATCACTCCATGGGTTCTAAGTGTTGGCAAAAAAGATGACTTAGGTTTAATTAATAAAGCTTGCCCTTATGCCATTTATAAAAAGAATGTAGTTCAACAATGGTCGCAATATTCTGAATTGTTTGGGATGCCTTACAGGGTTGGTAAAACAGATATGCTTAACGAAAGCCAAAGGCAGAATATGTTTAATGCCCTTCAAAACATGACCTCTGCTGGTTATGCAGTTTACGACCAAGAGGAATCGATTGAATTAATTTCTAATGGATCAACGGATGCATACAGGGTTTATCTTGAAATGATAACCTTTTGTAATTCTGAAATTTCTAAACTTATGCAAGGTCAAACAATGACTTCTGATAGTGGTAGTTCACGAAGCCAAGCCGAAGTACATGAAAAGGTTGCTGACGAGTACGGCGTTTCCGATATGATATTTCTAGAAAATACTGTTAACTGGATGCTTTTACAGAAGATGGAAGGCTTAGGAATTGATACAAGGGGATGTAAATTTAGATATTCAAATAAAGAAGATGAGCAGGTTGCTAGTAAAATACAATTAGATAATAATAAAATACTTGCCGATACCATAAAAACATTAAAAGACTCGGGATTGTCTGTTAATCCTAAATGGATTGCTGAAACATCACAAATAGAAATAGACATTCCAGATGAAACCGCCAAGGTGGTAGGTAAGGGCGTTGATCCTAGAGATGATATTGAAGCCGAGGCAAAAGCGAATTTAAGAGGTAGCGTTGGAGGTGTTCAAGGCATATTGGAGTTACAAAAATCAGTCGCTGAGGGATTCACTGATTACGATGCTGGCATTGCAATACTTGTAATTATTTACGGTTTTGTAGATGGTGATGCTAGGAAAGTTTTAGGAGTTCCTCATGCAAAACCCGTAGCTCAAACACCTACGCCACAGGCAAGTCAAAATTTATTACACGAAATGTTACAGAATTATTACCCAAATGAATAAGGATTTTGATGTGATTACCTGTGAAAGTTTATTTTATATGTTAGTGATATTGAGGGATAAAAACGGAATAGTTACAGAATTTATATTGTCATTAAACTAATGAAATACGTTTCATCTTGTGGATGCGAATTTAAGAACGAACACGAATTGCCTGAAGGTTTTACGAGTGAAGAGTATGAGCGCATTATGCGAAGTGTATTTACATTCCCTAATGCCAAAATATCACGTGCCTATGATTGGGTTTATAATTTCATTGCAAAGGTATTATTAAAGGGTGCTACAAAGGGAGTTGGAAAAGATTTAGTTAAAATAGATTTAAATAAGCCTGATGGCAAGTTTTTACAAAACCTTCAACAAAATACATACTTCTTTTCGGGAGCCAAAACATACCAACAAATTAAAGATGTAAATTCATTACTTGTTAAGGATGGCAAAAGACAAGCATTTGCAGACTTTAAAACCGATGCACTACCTGTATTACAGGATTATAACGAGAATTGGTTAAAAACTGAATATAACTTGGCAATTGGAAATGGAAGGCAAGCAGCTGACTGGCAAGATTATGAAGCTGACAAAGAAACATTTCCGTATTTGCAATATATAACCGCTAAAGATGGAAGGGTAAGGGATGAACATGAGGAATTAGACGGGATTATTAAAGAAGTAGATCACCCATTTTGGGATACTTTTATGCCCTTAAATGGTTATGGGTGTAGATGCAGAACCATAAAACTAGATGAAGGAAGCCCTACAAACCTTGCAGGAAAGAATTTACCCGACATTCCAAAGGATTTTGCTTTTAATGCAGGCAAGAAACAAATTATTTATTCTCCAGAGCATCCATATTTTAAAAATATAGATAAAAAGGATTTGCCACTAGCCCAACGGAATTTTGATTTTAAACTTCCCGACAATGGCAAATAAGTTTAGATTAGATCAAAAGATTGCAGCTTTTAAAAAGGTTAAAGATAGCCTGCCGAGAATATTAGGTAATGAGGCTCTTAATTTCTTTTTAAAATCATTCGACAATGGAGGCTTTACGGATGCTTCTTTGCAGAAATGGCAAGCAAGAAAACCAGGCGCACCCCGAAATAATGGAAGGGCTTTGCTTATTGATACTGGAGATTTAAGGAGGTCGCTTAAGGTTAGTTACGTTGGCGGTAAAGCTGTTATTAGTTCCGATTTAATCTATGCTTCAGTAATAAATTATGGCTTAAGATCAGGAAGGGGGGCAGGCTTTATGATGCCTCAAAGAAAATTTGTTGGCAGGTCTGCAAGACTTCAAGCTGATATGAAATTAAAGATTATTAAAAAAATAAGTGGAATATTCAAATGAAAAGCGAACTATACCAAGCCATAAGAACGCAAATTGAGACTAATGTAACCGAGATAAAACACGTTCGATTATTTAATAATCAGTTTGTAAACAGCAACAATGATAATGCGGGCAATGTAGAAAATTCCTTCCCTTATCCATGCGTTTTTATTGAATTTTCGGACTTAACGTTTAAAACTTTAGGGCGTGGATATCAAGAAGTCGACCCAACTGTTACCCTTCACATTGGCTTTGAAACTTACAATGGTTCTTATAATACAGGAACTCCAAATGGGGATGACGATTTATTGCACCTTACTTTGGTCGAGAAAATAAATACCTTCATTCATAAATTCCAACCTCCAAAATTTACTCAAATGACTAGGGTTGCCGAAAGGATGGATATTAACCACAATAATATTATTGTTTTTGAGATTGATTACAAATATTCAGGAATTGATACTTCATGTGATGTTGATAGAAATAAACAGCAAGTGCAGGTTTCTTTGGATTTAACTAAGCAAGTTGATATTACTAATTTTGAAATCAGAACCTCTTAAGTAACTTTGGCACAATATTTTACGTTAGTATTTCCGAGGGTTAATAGTAGGTGATAAACTGCCTGCAAAAGAAATTTAAAAAGCCAGGCTATTTGTCTGGCTTTTTTTGTTATTGAAATTCATAAGTATCATACTTTTCTAAGCTCTTCAATCTCTTTTTCAGTCATTATTTTACTTCCGTTTAGATTTAAAATAATTTTCAACATCAATCCTTCTAAAAAGGGTTTTACGACCAATCTTTTCAAATATGATCTTATCTGTTTTCATGAGGTTATGAATAGTTGGCTTTGATATTTTATACTGTGCTGACAATTCAGAAATAGTAATCCTTTCGTTTTCATCAATCTTTGGTTCTGATTCTTTTTGTTTCAATAAGGCTTCGATGTCTGTTAGCTTTTGTAGAATTTGAGACAAAGCCTCTGGTACATCGTTAAACGTTAGCATATATTAGTATAGTTTGGTACACAAATATAATGAAAAATAATTTAAAAATGAATAAATAATTTACTATCTTTGAATTGTAATTTTAAAATCTTTTTATATGGCAAGAATAGGATCTGTTTCATTACTTGGTTTGGTGTTTGTTGTTCTCAAAATAACTAATTACATTAATTGGTCATGGGTATGGGTTCTTTTACCGTTTTATGGCCCATTTCTCGTTTATTTAATCTTTTTGATAGTTGTTGACCAAATAAAATCGAGGTTATAATTTAAACTCAATGGAAACAAAGATTTGCAAAAAATGTGGGGAGGTTAAGGAGGTGGAACTATTTCCTAAAGGTAGAAACGCTTGCAGGGAATGTAGAAAAAAATATTTAAACGATTTTTATAGAAACAACCTAGATAGTGCTTACCAAAATGCTAAGAGTTGGAGATTGGAAAACCCAGAAAAAAGAAAAGAAATTCAAAAAAAATATAGAGAGAATAATAAAGAGAAAATACACCTAAATGACAAAATTTATAGGAAATCTACAATAGGTTATAAAAAAAGAATAATTAATCAAAGGATTTGTTATTTGAGAAATCCTGTAAAAAAAAGACAACAAAAAAAGATTTGGCGTTTAAATAATCCCGAAAAAGTAAAAGAAACAAATAGAAAAATAATAGATTTATTGTCAGATGGCTATGTTATATCTAAATTAAAAAGGCAAACAGGTTTACCAATTTCAATAATAAAACAATATCCAAAATTAATAAAAGCCAAAAGATTAATCATTCAAAATTCAAGAACAATTAAAACCCTAACAAAATGAAAAACATTGATGAATTATTAGAAGTACTTACTGAAAATCAACGCTTAATGATAAGTGGAGAAAGGGATATTAAATTAGGAAAAGAGATAAATAATGTGGTTGGAAAGGTATTAAGTGGTAATTCACTTAAAATGAATTACCAACAGCACATGGGATTTAAAAAGGATATTGACTTTATATATACAAAAGAAGAACGATTAGAGGCGATTAAGGAAGAAATAGAAAGCAATAAAGGCGAACGCCCACTATAACTTAGTCCAAACCACCATTTCACCTCCTTGTTATTGCTGTTTTTTGCAGAATGGCAAGGGATATTCCAACAATAAAGGCGGTAATGACTTCGGCAATAGCAGCCGATCCAGTACTTAGTGTAAATCTCACAAGCACCTCACAAGTCTCAAAGTTTGGCTTATTCACTTTTATAGTGGCTGTTTGTCAAAATATTTTTGAGCAATTACTCGATTTATTTAAAGCAGACTTACAAACTTTAGCATTACAAGCCGTACCCGGCACACCTACTTGGCTACAATCAGAAACATTAAAGTTCCAATACTCTGCTACCGATCCTCAAATAATAAACTTAGTTAATTTCTATCCTCAATACCCTGTAATAAGAAGCGATTACCAAATAATTACAAGATGTAGCGTAAAACAAAGCGCAGGAAGAAGGGTAATTATTAAAGTTGCAAAAGGAATATCACCAGCATTAGTGGCACTTGCTACACCAGAATTAAATGCACTAATTAGTTACATAAATAAAATAAAGTTCGCAGGAACAGCAATCGACGTGATAAGTTTACAAGCCGACCGGATTGAAATTGGAGCCACAATTTATTTTGATGGTCAATATGTGCAAAGTATGGTACTCGCAAATATCATTGCAGCCATAAATAATTATTTACTCACTATTCCTTTTGATGGGGTTTTGGTACTCACTAGAATGGTAAGCGCAATTGAAGCAGTACCGGGCGTGCAAGATGTTGTTTTAAACAATGTGGTGGCAAGAGAAAACGCAGTTGCTTTTGGTTCGGCTCAATCTACTTTTTTGGTAGTGAGTAATTTAGAACAACAAAGGCAATACGAAACAGTGGCAGGTTATATAATTCCAGAAGATACGGCTGGAAATACCTTAACAGATACACTCACTTTAATTTCAGTGTAAATGCCGAGATATGACGTTGATTATAGCTTGCAATCAGAAAGGCTTTGCCCTCCAAAAAGGCGAACGCCTATTATACTTGCATGGCTTAAGGTGTTGATACTTCCATTACAACAAATGCACGATGCTTTTTTTACAGTATTCATGCCTGAAATAGTAGAAGAAATAAAATATAATAGCAGAACAATAGTATTAGAGGCGATTTTAAATAAAGTATATGGAACGCAGTTTAGAACCGATCCTGCTGTTTCAGATATTTTTATTATAAATAATATAGGGGCAGGGAACATTGTTTACTTGTCAGAGAAAGGGGATTCAAATACAGTTACTTATTTTGGAGATCATACTTATGATGCAGATACGATTTATTTAGGCGATCCTGCTGATTATATGCCTGTGTTTGATTTTACTGTATATGTGCCAAATACAATTTTAACAGCACAGGGGTTTAATGTGATAAATGCAGAGATAGCGAAATTTGCAATTTCAGGGGTTAATTGGACAATAATTGGTTACTAAGATATGAAAAGATTACTATCAAGTCCTGATGCAGGTTTAATGCCGATTTTCAAATCGACAATAATAAATATGCAAGATCAGGCACAAAACGGGATATATTCTATTATAGCCGCCTTTGCTGATGCTTCCGAAGGAGGTATTATAGTTTCAGGCTTGGACGTGGCAAGTATAAATACAGGTGCTTCAACTATTGCCTTAAATCCTGGTTATGTTGCATTAAATGGAAATTTAATAAGCGTGCCTGCTGGTTATAGTGGTTCTTACCCTGTTTATATTTCAGAGGGTACGCCAATTGTTGTAAATGAAACTTGGAAAGATGGAAGTACTCATCAATATACAATTGAAAGAGTTGTAAATTTCACTACTTCAGATCCTGGGGCAGTTCAAAAAATACTTTTTAACCCTTTTAGTTCTCAATATTTACCACTTGTTGTTAAAAGAAAGTCAACAATAGCTGGCGAAATAATACCATTTGGGGGTGCTTTAAATAAAAGTGGAATTGCTTTATTTGATAGTACAGGATTAGGATTATTTGATTGGAAAGGATTTGCTTTTGCAAATGGAAGTAATGGCACTAGGGATTTAAGAAAAAGGTTTATAGTTGGATACGATCCTACTGATTCAGACTATGGAACTGTTGGGGCGTTGGGAGGAGAAAAAGCGCACGCATTAATTACTTCTGAAAACGCACCACATACGCATGATTTTACTGTTACAGACGGCAATACAATAGGCAATATTCCGCATGGGTTGGCAGATGTTACTGGTATCAGAACTGTTCAAACAGTTTCTTCTGGAAGTGGAACGCCTCATGAAAACAGACCCCCTTACTACACATTGGCATACCTACAAAAGATATAGTTTTATAATGTTAAGGTTTAGAATTAAAAAAGCGGTCTCTTTTAGTGGTCGCCTTTTTTATGCTTCTTCCTTAAATCTGATATTTGAAATAGCTCCCTTCGGATAATACTTATTTAAATACTCTTTAATTGCTCGCTTGACATGATAGGAATTACTACTCTCGTCATCCCTAACCACGGCATCAAACCTAACCGCAAATTCTCCTTTTAGTATTGTTTTAACTTCAATTATAGAAAGTCCTCCGATATCAGAAATACCTTTTCTTGGTCGTCCCTCGATTATAACAGCATTACCAATTTTTCTCTGCATTGGTATGGAGCAGGTTTCATTTGTTTTTTTTGAATCCATTTTTTTGAACTTAGTTATTTAGCCTTAAATGGTCTATAAGTGAATTGCACAAGTCAAATTTACAAATCTTTGCACAGAATAAAAAGCAAAAATAGACAATTACGTAATTTATTTTGATGTAATGATATACAAATACGTAGCAGACGAAAATCCAGAACTTACCACTATGTTAATTCATGGTTGTATAGGCTTAAATAGCTTAGGCGAAGGTATTGACGGAACAACGTTCGCAAATGAGTTGTACGACTTACAAAATAAAGGAGTGAAAAGGGTAATTATCGGTATCAACTCCCCTGGTGGTAGTGTGCTAGACGCTTATTCCATTTTCTCTGCAATGCTTAGCACCAAAATGATTGTCGATACAAGAAACGACGGTGCTTGTTTAAGCGCAGGTGGTTTCCTTTTAATGGGTGGCAAGAAAAGATACGCCTTAGATTATTCTTTACTAATGCTTCATCAAGTTTCTGGAGGTGGAGAATCTGCTCAAGAACATTCTGTAAGGCTTAAAATGACGGAAAGTATATTAACAATATTTGATTCTAATACTACAATAGATAAGGCAGTTTTAGGCAACATGATTGACAAAGAGACGTGGATGGATGCCTCTGAAATGATAGAATTTGGTTTTGTGGATGAAATTATACCATCAGGCAAACAAATAAAAGCCGATCCAAAGGCTTTAAAAACGGCTCAAGCTGTATTTGAGTTTATTAATTCTGCTTCAAAAGAAGAAGATGAAAAAGGCTCTTTAAAATATCAAATAAATGAGGCTGTTGATTTAAGATTATCAGTCCTTAAAAAAGAAATTAACTCACTTAAAAACAATCAATTAAAATATAAAAACATGGATAATGCAAAATTATGCAAGGCTTTAGGTCTTCCAGAGGATTCTTCTGATGCAGATATAATGGCTGAAATAAAAGAATTAAAAGGCAACGCTAAAGAAAACTCCAAAGTGGAGGAAATGAAAAAAGAAAAAGACAAAGCGGAAGCTGATAAAAAGAAAGCTGAAGACGAAAAAGAAGAAGCTAAAAAGAATTTAGCCGATGTTTTGGATTCAACTGCTGATACTCTTATCGAAAATTCTTTTAGCAATGGAAAGTTAAAGGCTAAAGATGAAGCTGAAAAAACTACTTTAAAGGACAAATGGAAAAACATTTTCAAAAATTCTTTTGAAGGTGGTAAAATGGCTTTGGAAGCTATTGAAACATCAAAGGTTGCTGGTAGAGCTGTAAACTTTAGGGATTTAACAAACCAATCAAGTACTGGAGGTAATTCTGTTTTAACATCTACAACTCTTACTGATGAAGAAAAGAAATGGAATCACAGAGAATGGGAAAAAAACAATCCTAATAAGCTTGAAGAAATAGCTAAAAACGATCCTGAATACAAATTAGAACTTTTCAACAACTACTATAACAAATAAAATGAAAAAGAAATTAAATATCGTAGCCTTTGCTACTAATATGTTGCTATTGACATTACTTGCTTGCTTAATGTATAACACGGTTGGCGCAATTGCGTTTTCCCTTGTTGTATTAGGATGTTCACAATTATTCTTCAAAACAAATATTGGTACTGCTGCCTTTGGTGTGCAACAAGAAATTTGGATTGCAGATATTATGGAGACATTATTTGAAATTAATGATTTCTTAAAAGATTCAATCGACCACTCAGGTTTTGTTAATAACAAAACAGTTCACATTCCACAATCAGGAGGCGCACCAAATATTCAGGTAAACAGGTCATCATTACCAGGCACAATTATAAAACGTACTGATACTGATTTGACTTACAATATCGACGAATATACTACCGATCCAGTTGTAATTACAGATTACGAACAGTTACAATTGTCTTATTCAAAAAGACAAAGTGTTATTGGTCAACATTTACTTGCCATTGCTCAACAAGTTGGGTATGGTATTTCAAATGCTTGGGGTGCTGCAACTAAAATTATTAGGACAAATGGCTCAGTTTCAGACGGAACTGCCTTAGCTCCTGGTGCAACGGGAACAAGAAAAAGAGTTGATTTGGGAGATATTCAAGCCCTTGCTCAAGCTATGGATAAGGATAATATTCCTAATGACGGAAACAGAGAGTTATTGATGCCAGTTGATATGTATTACCAATTATTCCCTCAATCTGCTAGCGCAACAGATGTAAGAACAGTATCTGCATTCACTATAGGAAAGGCAACTTTACCACAAGGTAGAATTGATTCATTATTTGGGTTTAAAATCTCTTTAAAGCCAACTGTAGCGGTTTATGATACTACTGCAACTAAAAAAGCAGTAGGAACAGCAACGGCAGTAACTGATAACTTAGCTGCAATAGCTTGGCATCCTAAATATGTTGCTCGTGCAATAGGAAGTATTAAAGTTTTCGCTGATGTTGATCGTGCTGAATACTATGGAAGTATATTTTCTGCAATGGTGCCGGCTGGTGGACGTATTTTAAGAACAGACGAAAAAGGAGTATTCACTTTAGTTCAACAATAAAAAAAAGGTAATGACTAGAGACGAATTAATCCAAAAAGCAAAAGATATGGGGGTGGTTTTTGCCCCCAATTCAAAGATAATTTACGCTGTAGAAGACGGTCAGTTTTTCGCTTATGCAAATGAAGCACAAAACTATGTTTTCGGACAAGGTAAACCCTTTGTAATTGAAGAATTGACAACAGACGATGTTGCAGTTACAGTTGTAAAAGACAAAACAGATACTTCACAAGGTAAAAAATAAAATATGTCCTTTTCTGACGTTGTATTTAATAAAGGTCAAGGCGGACTTGGGAGACCATTAACAGGAGAGGATCATATTTCTGGACTTCTTTTTTACACTAATGTTTATCCTTCTGGTTTTTCTTCACTTAATCAAATCAAACTTATTGCATCTTTGGCTCAAGCCGAGGCATTAGGAATTGACAAATTACATGGAGGCGAAACATTGCCAACTGGTAGTATAACAATTACTACAACAGGAACGCAAGGCGATACCATAAGCGTGTATGTTGGAATTACTCTTTTGGGTACTACAACTGTGCCTGCCACTCCAACTGTTAGTAATGTAGCAACTGCTTTAAGAGTAGCAATAAACGCTTTAACTTCTACGCATGGATTTACGGCTTCGGGAACTGTAGGAGCGATTAATTTAACAGCACCTGCAGGAAGTGGAAAAACTTACAATACAATAGTTCCTACATTAACAGTTTCCGGGTTAACAACCGCTACAATTGTCGCTTTTACGGGCGGTGTAGGATCTTTTGTTGATGTAATGCATTATCATGTATCTGAGTTCTTTAGAGGTAATCCTTTAGGAATTTTATATGTAGGCATTTTTCCAATACCAAGTGTTAATGATTTCTCTGAAATTCAAACAGTTCAAAATTTTGCTTCTGGCAAAGTAAGACAAGTGGCGGTTTACAGACCTGATTTAACTTTTGCCACAACGCAATTAGATGCTTTGCAAGCTCAAAAGGTTATTTTAGATACTAACCATATGCCTTTAAGTATTGTTTACGCTGCTGATATTTCTGGAATTACTGATATTTCAACTTTACCTGACTTAAGAAATTTATCTGATTCAGGTGTAAGTCTTTGCATTGGTCAGGATGGTGGAAATGTAGGAGCTGCCCTGTTTGTTGGAAACGGCAAAACAATCAGTTGTTTAGGTTATCTTTTAGGTACAATATCAAGCGCAAAAGTAAATGAAAACATAGGATGGGTTGCTAAATTTAATGCAAGTGCAATAGAATTAGATACACCTGCTTTTGGTAATGGCAATTTATGCCGTTCGCTTCCTATTAATCTTTTGAATTTGCTTGATAGTTACCATTATGTTTTCCTTCGCAAGATTGTAGGAATTGATGGTACTTATTTTAATTTCTCTTATGCTGCCATTGCAGATAATAGCGATTATGCAACAATTGAGAATAACAGGACAATTGACAAAGCAATACGCCTAGTTAGAACTGCATTACTTCCAAAATTAAACTCCCCAATCTATGTAAATACAGATGGCACATTGTCGCCTGATATAATTGCGGATTTTGAGGCTGCTTGTAGTGTTCAGTTAAATCAAATGCTTAGCGATGGAGAGGTTTCTCAGGCAAAGGCAATTATTAACCCTGTTCAAAATGTGCTTTCTACTGGAAAACTTTATGTAACAATAGTAATAGTTCCTTCTGGTGTGGCAAAACAAATCGTGGTAAACATCGGCTATGCCGTTAAATTATAAATAAATGGCAGCACAACAACCTGTATTAATTAATGGTATTGCTTACAGTCCTGCAAATGTAACTGTAACTATAAACGGAGTGCCTATTGCAGGTATTACCGCCTTAAGTTATGGCAAAAAGAGGGAAAAGGTAAATAATTATGGCTTTGGTAAACTTCCAGTTTCCCGTTCTTATGGACGTGTTGAATACGAAGGGAAAATGACCCTTTATATTGAAGAAGTTATCGCCTTGCGTAAAGCCGTTGCAACAAACGACCTTTTAGATATTCCACCATTGACAATCGTAATCGCAATGATACCTACAACAGGTGTTGCTCAAATTGACACTTTGTTATATACGGAATTTAATGAAGATATGGTAGATTTTTCAGAGGGAGATTTAAATATTAAAGTTGAAATACCTTTAGCAATAGGTTCAATTACAAGAACATTAGGAGCTTAAAAATATGGAAGCAGAGATAATACAAGAAAAAGCATTCGATCAGGATTTTATTGATGTAAAGTTAGCAGAGGCTCAAAAACTTTACCCTAACAAAGTAATTTATACTTTAAAGATACCAAAAAACAATAATCCTAAAGATGTTTTTGAAGATTGGGCTTATGGTTTTATTACAAGACCAGATAGAAACATTATGCTTATGATCTTTTCTAAATTAGAAGAGAATAAGACTATTGCATTGGATATGATTTTAAAAAATTCATTAATCCAGTCTGTTTCTGATCCTGCAATTTTATTGGAAGATGACTTGTATTATTCAGCATTAACATCAGTAGCAACTGTAATAGAAATAAGGAAAGCTGAGTTAAAAAAAAATTAGAAGATTTCGATATTGATAAATCAGGGGAGGAGTTGGCGAAAATAGACGCCCTCCTCCTTTATTATTTTAAGATAGACCCTTGTAATTATGATGACGATACTTGGGCTTTGCGATATAATCAGCTTGAATGGTTAATTAAAAACAAACACGTTCAAAATTTAGAATTAAAATAATGGCAGAAAAAGTAGAATATACCATATCATTAATGGATGCCTTTTCAGGCACACTTAGCAAGATTGATCATAGTATAGCAGGAAGTGAGGCTAAGATTGAGGGTTTAGGAAAAAAAGGTGAAGGCGTTTTCGCCAATTTAGGAAGGAGCATAGGGCTTGCTTTTGTTGGATTTGAGGCATTTGCTTTCTTGAAAGATTCTGTGAAAGCATTTGATGAATCTGCTAAAGCCTCGGCACAATTAGAAACCGTTTTAGCTTCAACTGGCAACGCCTCAGGACTTACGAAAGAGGCTTTGGATGCTCAAGCTGCCTCATTAATGACAATGAGTACTTATGACGATGATGCAATTACTGGCGCACAGTCATTACTTGCCACATTTACCGATATAAAAGGTGAAGTTTTCACAAATACTATTCCTGTTTTAGCAGACTTAAGCACGGCAATGGGTCAGGATTTAAAAAGTTCTGCAATTCAGGTAGGTAAAGCATTAAACAATCCCACCGAAGGCATATCGGCACTTACCCGTGTTGGCGTAACTTTTACAGAACAACAAAAAAAACAAATAGCTGCCTTTCAAAAAGGAGGACAAATGGCTAAGGCACAACAAATAATACTTGCAGAATTAAATAAAGAGTTTGGAGGTAGCGCAAAAGCAGCCTCCGAATCAGGCTTAGGTGCTATACAAAAACTCACAAATCAATTCGGAAACTTTCAGGAACAGGTTGGGGGTGTAGTGGTTGCCCTCTTAAATAAATTCGTTCCAGTTCTCTCTACGGTAGTAAATGCCATGTCGGGCGCATTTGATTTTTTGGTTAAAAATTCTGATACCGTAAAGGATATTGCTATTGCAATCGGAATAGCCGTTGCACCAATATTGATTTATCAAGCAGGATTGCTTGCCGTAACCGCTGCTACGTCGGCATGGGCAGGAATTCAAACAGTAATTAATTTTTTATTAACAGCAAATCCTATTGGTATTGTAGTATTGGCTTTGGCTGCCCTTGCAGGTGGTATTTACCTAGCATGGAAAAAATCAGAAACATTTAGGGGTGTAATATTAGGGGTTTGGGAGGTTTTAAAATCCCTTGCCGATCCACTTATGGCAATAGGAGAATTAATTGTAGCTGCCTTTAGTTTCGACCCTATTAAAATTCAAAAGAGTTTTGAAAAAGTAGTAGATACTTTTAAGAATTTAGATTTCAAAAAGTCGTTTGAGGTGGGTTTTGAAAAGGGCAAGGATAAAGAATCGAATATTGGTGAATTACAAAAAAAGACAAAAAATGATACATCAAAAAAAGGGGCTTTTGCAGGTGGTGATTCAACAAAAGGAGTTACTGATAAAATTTCAGGCTCTAAGCCTCAAAATATTTACATCACAATTCAAAAACTTATAGAAAGCCAAAACATAACCACAACAAACCTAACCGAAGGTGCAACAAAAATAAAAGATATGGTTTCCGAGGCAATTATAATGGCAGTAAATGATATAAACCTTTTAGCATCAGCATAATGAAAAAGAAAAAAAAGAAGGTATTGGAAATTGGAATGAAAGTTATAAAGCCAATACCAAATAACTATATCAGTATTCAAATGCTTTTAGATAGTCAAAATATTTCAACCAAAATACTAAACGGGTTATTAGAAAATGGCTACAGAAATTAGGCAGGTAAGTTTAGATACTTTGCCACATATTGACCAAAATAAATTTACTGTAATCCTTCAAAGTGCTGGTTTAACAGCTTTAAAAGGACAAATATTTAAAGCGAATCCAGTTTCCAGTTTACTAGGTATTGGTGCATTAAAGGGTGGCGACTTAAAAAGGGATTATAATTTTAAGGTTAATTCAAATGTGGATGACCCAGACGGAAAATCGGCTTTTTTTGGAACACCAGTATTTTCAAACCTTGTTTTTAATGCAGGAAGTTATAAGTCCAATAACGGAACGACCGTAAATTATCCAAAAGTTACTTTAGACACGGTTTTGTGTGATGTTAATATGCAAAAAAACATCATTAAAACGGTTGTACAAGGCAGGAATGGAAGTGTAAAAGAATATATTTCAAATGGTGATTATTCAATAAATATAAGAGGTGGCATTTTTTCGGTTAATCCTGATTCATACCCGAGACAAGATGTTAACGCCCTTATTTCAATATGCAATGCACCAAATGAGCTTGAAATTGTCTCATGGTTCTTGCAAATGTTCGGGATAAATAATATTGTCATTGAATCTTTTGACTTCGTTCAACAAGAAGGCTACCAGTCATGTCAATTATTCACAATGAATTGCGTTTCGGATGAGCCAATACAACTTCAATCAGTAAACAGATAATGCTACAACTAACCTCTAAAATTACTATTGGAACGTTCTTTTTTGACTATGTAACTGACATAGAAATAACTTCCAGTTGGCAGGACTTAACAGACAAAGCTAAAATAATTATTCCACGCCGTTTGCGTTGGGATGGAAAGCCTATTACAAATGCGGATAATCCGCTCATTAAAAGAGGGGATAAGGTTACTATTGATCTAGGTTATGATTACAATTTTGAAAGGGTTTTTGAGGGTTATGTTTCTAAAGTACATCCAAAAACGCCACTTGAAATTGAATGTGAAGATGCGATGTGGTTACTCAAACAGGCAAGTATTAATAAGAGTTATCCAAAAATAAATTATCAAGCTTTATTAAAAGATATTTTACATGAAGCGTCAAAAAAGAACCCATCAATTGCAGAAGCCAATTTAAAAATTGACAATAATTTTGATAGGAATTTAGGAAAGTTACGGTTTCCGAACAAGTCAATTGCGGAAATATTTGACCATCTAAAAAAAGAACACACTATTTACACTTTTATTAGGAATGGTATTATTTATGCCAACGAGATTTCTCCATTTCAAACTGCTGTAACACAAGACTTTGAGTTTGAAAGAAACATTGTTAGTGACGCATTAGAGTATGTAAGGGCAAAAGACGTTAAAATTAAAGTAATTGTTAAAGTATTAGCACCTAATCCCAATTCTAAACATGGTGAGCCTAAGGTTCAAGAATTTGCAACTGGAGACCCTGATGGAGAAATAAGGACTATCCTTTTATATAGCATTCCTGCTAAAGATGCCATAGAAATAGCAAACACCGAAATAAGAAGGCTTAAATACGATGGCTTTAAAGGTCATTTTGTAGCCTTTGGGCTTCCTTATGTCCGTCATGGAGATATAGCAAACCTTATTGATAAGAAAATACCAGACCGGAACGGCAAATACTTAATTAGCCAAGTGAAAACAAACTTTGGTGTTAGTAGTGGTTACAGGCAGGAAGTTACTTTATATGGCTTAGCACTTTCAAAAAAATAACATGGCAAACGATGATCTTTTGAGGGCTTTAAAAAACGCTGTGAAAACAGGGGATGAAATATATTGCAAAAATGGTACTGTTTCGTCGGTTGATAAAACCCTTAAGACGTGCGTAGTTAGTCCAATCGACGGAAGCCCCGATTTTTTCGATGTAAGATTGCAAGGTTTTGAGGGGGCAGGAGTTGGTTTTATTGTTTATCCAAAGGTAGGTTCAATAGTCGCTTTAGGTTTTCTTTCAAAAGAAGAAGCTTTAATTATTCAAACCTCCGAAGTAGATAAGATCACTATAGAAAATGATAATGAAAGCCTTAAAACTATTCTTTCTAATTTAATCGACAAGATAGAGGCGTTAACAGAAAAGGTATCAGAAATTACAGTAATGACACCAGTAGGGGCAAGTGGAATACCATTAAATGCGACCGAAATATTGCAGGTAAAAGTAGATTTTGAAGCTATAAAACAAAGATTGCCTAACTTATTTCAGTAATGTACGGAACTTTTTCGGAGCATAAAACGGAGTTGTGTTTTCAGATCGTAAACGGTCAGATCACCCAAGATATGTTCACTCCAGACCTCGCATTACAATTAGGTTACGATCAATTTAGGATTCAAAAATGGAATTTTAGTTGGGTAGATGTAATGAATATGGCTCAATTTGTAGTAAACGAATATAACTATGCTATCGCAAACAACACTCCAAGCTGATATTAAAAAGATATTAACTGATTTTCAAGGCAATAAAAATATTGACAGTAATACTGCAATTGATAATTTTTCTTCAGCACTTTCGAGTGCTATTGATAAGTATGTAAAGGCAGCGGATGTAAATATCGTTAATGTGCCAGTCGCTACAACGGGAACGGCTGCAGCACAAACAGGACTAGCGAACGGAACAGGAACACTTTCATAATTATGCTAAAGAATGGGGATTTTTTAAGTGATGACTTAGGGGATTTAAAAATACAGGATGGCGACTTTTTTTGTGGCGAAGCCGACTGCGAACACGTGATTGATATTTTTAATTCATCACCAGGCCATTGGAAAGAGTTTCCATTATTAGGAGTTGGGATTGATAGTTATAGAAATTCAAGCGGAAAGGCTAATGAATTGTCTAAAATAGCTAAGATTCAATTAGAATCAGATCATTATAAAGTTGATGATTTAGTGGCTAAGATAAACGGAAACGAAGTAGATATAATAGTTACAGGTCAAAAAAATTATGCAAAATAGTTATTTAGGTTCTGATGGAGAGGATGTTTATGATGTGGCACTAAAACTATATGGCGATATTTCAAAGACCGTAAAAATAGTTAATGACAATACATCAATAGGTTCTTTAAATAATATTTTATTATCAAAAATATCAATTGGATATAATAGTGCTGAAAAAATTGCAATTTTTGACAATAGAAAACCAGTAGAAGAAAATGTAGTTCAGAATTTTATTGCTCACGATGGGCAAAGCCTTTATGACGTAGCATTAATGTTATATGGGGATGTTTCAAAAGCGGTTAAATTAATAGTAGATAATCCGAGTTTAGATAGCATAAATAATAGTAAGCTACAAAACGAGGTGTTTACATATAATACAAATGAAACTATTGATAATTCATTACTTAATTATTTAAAAAAGGAAAAGATATACTTCAATACAATAACCCCGATTTTTATTGCAGGAAATTATTTTGCAGGAAATGATAACAGAATTACAGAGGATGGAAACGAAAGGATTACCGAAGATGGACAAACAATAATTATAGATTAATAAAAATGAAAAAACTATTTGCTTTACTTTTTACATTTATAAGCCTCTCGGCTTTCTCGCAAATTAAAATATCTGCATTACCAAACGCAAATTCCTTAAATGGTACTGAATTTTTTGAAACAGTACAGGGGGGTAGTTCAAAGAAAGTAAATGCAAATTTAATGCGCACTTATTTTCAGGGCAATCTTCTTGCAAAACAGAATAAAATATTAACAGGTTATATTAGTACTACCGATACATCAAACATAACTTCTTCCGATTCAATTGCCTATTCCTTAGCAAAATTACAAGCAAAGATATTTAGAAAGACATCCATAACAGACCATAATCTTTTATCAAACCTACAAGGTGGAACAACGGGGCAGTATAACCATTTAACAAATACTCAGGTTACGAAATTAAACGGACTTATTCCATACACAGCAGGAACGGGATTAAGCCTAAGTAGTGGTGCTTTCAGTTTGAATCCTAACTCAAGTAGCGCAGTTACACTAGGATCAACATCAAGTACAAGTATACAAGGAGGTTTAGGGGGTTCTGCTTCGCCTAGTTCTATGACTGCATTAGGTGGCGAGGTGATACTTAATGCCGTTAGCACATATATTGATGTAAGTACTGGAGGTATAGCCTTAGAATCTCCTAGTTTGAGTGGAGGTGTTACGGGTTGGACTGGAATGTATTTCGGGAATCCTAATACAGAAAATTCATTCTTTGCGCCTAGTGCTAGTGCTTACGACATTACAGTCGGTAGCGATAATTCTAATTTTGGCGGACTAAAATACGCTGCTAATTACGCTACTAAATATACAGCCCGTTCTTTAGTAGATAAATCTTATGTTGATGCTAGGGTTTCGGCTGGTGGTGCTGCATGGGGAAGTATAACAGGTACATTAAGTAGCCAAACCGACCTTAATACCAAGTTAAATACCTTTGTCGACTTAACCACCACCCAAACAATATCAGGATATAAATCATTTACTAATGGTATAATTATAGGGTCTGGCACTACTAATGCTCAACTGAAATTCGCTGGAAGTTATGGTACTGATGTAATAAATGGAACTAGCATTGGCAGAACTTTTAACCTAGATGCTAACGCAGGCGGAACGTTAGCAACTCAAGAATGGGTTAATGCGTTTTTCTTACCAGCTCAAGCCGGAAACTCGGGAAAAGTATTAGGGACAAATGGAACTTCTCTTTCATGGGTAACAGGTGGAGGTGGAACAACTTATAACAACATATCAAAAACTTCAAGTTACACCGCTGTAATATTAGATAAATATATAGAGTGTAACGGCACTTTTACGATAACCTTACCAACGGCTGTAGGAAATACCAATATTGAAATTAATGTCAAAAATACTGGTACTGGCAATATAACAGTTGTTTGCACAGGAAGCCAAACAATAGACGGAAGTGTAAATAAAATACTTTCCGTCCAAAATCAAATACAAAAATATATCTCAAACGGTACTAACTGGAAAATATACTAATATATGATACCTGACGATTTATTATTACCCCTTTTACAAGCGCAAACTCCAACAAGTGTAAACACAAGCGGCACGGTAACAATTAATTCAATTTCTTGCTCTAAAGCTTCTTTTGATTGTTCAAACAAAGCAGATAGTGAATTTAAATTAACATCCGATAATTCAAATTTGGGGATTGACATTCAAAATGCCCCCGAAGGTTCATTTGTGGTTATAAAACTTGAAAGAACAACGATAGCAAATATTAACATTTACTTTGTTCAGGACACCTATTTGCAAAGCAATAGCCAAAATATTAACAAGGGTCAAAGTCCCCTTATTTGTCGGGGGCACATTGGGGGTAATACTATTGCATTGCTTGCCATATATAGAGGGACAGTAAATAATGTTTTATCAAGTTTTTTAAAATTTACAGAAGATACTCAAGTGTAATGGGAGCAAAAAAAATATATAATAGTATAATAAATACTACACCTAATAAAGATTTTGAATTTCTTACATATAGAAATTCAATTTCTCAAGGTGATATTGCTGTTTGTCGAATTTTTTTCAATTCACCAGCTAATTTAACCGTAGACTGGGGAGATGGAACAATTGATAACTTTTATAGCACAACTGATGCACTTCTTCAACATATTTATTCTGTTTCAGTACTTCATAAAGTAGTTATAAAAACTTCCAATCCTGAAAAAATAATAGATATAACCATAACTGGATGTGATATAATTGGTAATTTATCAACTGCTGTGCTTTTTTATACGTCTTTACAGAGGTTATTAATGTTTCAAAATCATTTTTCCTTAATTCCTGATTCTATATTAAAAAACCCTTCTTTGACTTACCTAGAAATAGGCTCAAATGGATATTTTATAGGTAAAATACCCGAATCTATTTTGCAGTCTGATAGCATTAAGTATTTAGGTTTTTCTCAAAATAACGCATATGGAGCTAGCTATATTAGTAGAAATTATGGGCGGGTAAACGAAATGAATAATTTAGAAAGCTTACAATTAACTTGCGATAATTATGGTGAGTATGTGCCTGATAACGTATTTGCTTGTGCGAAGCTACTAACATTATCTTTATATTACAGTTATGGAGTAAGAATACCAACAAGCGTTTCTGGAAGTATTACTATTACATCAATTGGATTTTATAATTCAACTATGTATAACAATACAGTAGAAGCTAATTTAGCTTTATTTCCTAATTTACGGGACTTATCTTGTCGGTCTTGTCACGGATTATCAAACTGGGATGCAGTTGTTGGAATGACAAATTTATATTCCTTAGATCTTGCTGGTTGTTATTATCTTAATGGTGGTTACACTCCTGCTTTACCTGCAAATTTACCTTCTGGATTTCAGAATTGTACGAATCTGAAAGTTATTGACTTAAGTTTTAACCAGTGGTCTAGTTCTCAATGTAATAGTATTGTTGATGACTTTTATACTCTTCTTACTACTTATGCGACTGGTTCTGGTAATACAGGAAACTTTAGAGGAATGTCAATATATACAACTTCAGGATTAGGTAACACTTCAGGCACATATCAAGCTCCAACTGGTTTTGTTTTGGGTGGGTCAAATGGAACTCCTGCATCTCAAAAAGAAAAAATATATGTAATGGTTAATAATTATGGTCATTATTGGTCTTATAGTTAAAACATAAAATTATGACAAATATAAAAGATTTAGAAACGGCGTATTATGACTATGTAAATACTAATGGTAAAAATCCGTCATCAGTTTATTTATCCATTGAAGATACCATAAAAATTTATGGATCAGACTTTAAAGATATCACAAAACCATTAAATTTTAAAAGTTTTAAAGCTGCTTTTTCTCAACATGAATTATTAGTTATTCCATTAACAACTACCGAACAAACATACTTTTTATGAGAGCATTA
>LDNN01000003.1_pt1 | contig 43558 bp, 47 predicted proteins | sample 350691 | NCBI WGS metagenome assembly LDNN01 (sample SAMN03646984, study PRJNA283341) | glacier metagenome | biome: Icesheet; feature: ENVO:00000133; material: cryoconite; isolation source: sample CY1 0.2 micron filtrate containing viruses sediment from cryoconite holes ...
GAGAGAACACGACGTGTAGACCAGACTATAAGATAGATGACGAGAAAGTAGGGTAGGGCGTATGGCATCGTGGAGTCAAGAACGCAGGGCGCGTTATCAAGAGCAGCGAAAGATATGGGCGGCAGATGCGCTTGATACCCTGACGTCTATCTATTATTCGGCGAGCTATGCCGAATCGCTGATTTGTCATTTTGTCTCGGAACGGCGCAAACAGATCTACCCTGATGCCATCAATCATCGCTACAAAAAAACGCCCATCCCGCGCACGCTCCGCATTGCGGTATTCGAACGCGATGCCTACCGTTGCCAACGGTGCGGATCGTGGAAACAATTAGCAGTCGATCATAGAAAACCTGAACGGCTGGGTGGCCTAGCCGCGATGGACAACCTCCAGACACTCTGTCGTACCTGCAATCTCAGCAAAGGGACAAAATACGACGGCCCGGTCCAGTAGCACGCATCACACGAAGACCTAACGATGAAATTTTTGATCGTTAGCACGAGAGGGTACCAGCATGAATGCGCAGCCTATCGCACAGATAACGCCAATACGACCGAATGAGGCACAGCCGGGCATGTTTGATTGGATCGGAGCAATCACTGGGCAAAGAAAAGTTCCCGTGTTCACGTGCCCGAACATCTTTGTGAGTCTGTGTGACGGCGATGTCGGTTGCGCGGTGTTCTTAGCACAGGTGTACTATCAACAAGAGCAAGACGATGATAAGAATGCCTGGGTCGTCTTCAGTGGTAAAAAATGGGCAGAGTACGGCATAAGCCCGTATCAACTCCGCCGCTTCGCTGAAAAGTTAGCCCCATATGGCCTCGCTTCCAAAAAATGCGGCGTCCATCCGAGTATCACCTGGCACTTCCAGATTGATGAAGCACAACTCCGACATGCACTAGAAGCGCATCACCACCATGCCACAACGATCAAAAATTTCACCGTTGATAGTAAAAGGGTTGATGATCAACGATCAAAAATTGCAGTGTTAACGATCAAAAATTGCAGTGTTAACGATCAAAAATTTGACAGTTCTATAGAAAGAGATCTAAGAGAGTTACAAGAAGAACGAGATTCTTACGATGCTATCGCATCGGCCAGCACCGCTGACGCGGACGCCGTCCCCACTCAGAAGCCCACTTCGCGATCGAAACAGCCACGAGCCAGCCCAACGACGCCCACGGAGAAGACGACGGAGCCACCCGCCCTCACGGCGTTGCGCGCAGCCTGCTTCCGCCTGAGCAAAGAGGTCGACGACCACCCGGTCGCTGGCCAGGTGGCGGGGATCGCCCATACCTTCTTCATCCAGGGCTTTACCATCGCGGAGATCGAGGGCTGCTGGCACGAGTCCTTGCGTGATCCGGCCTTCAACAACGCCACCCGTGTGCCGGGCATCAAAGATCTGCTGCCCAACCGTATTCGCGCCTATCGCAAGAACGCCGCAAGTTATCACACCGAGATCGACCGACGGGTCGCCGCCCGCCAACAACAAGCCGAACGCGAAAGGAAACAGCATCATGGCCATGTCCCAACCACACGACGCACCGATCTCGTCGACCAACCTGGGTACTTCGATCAGCCGAATGCACCCGGTGCTCAGCCTGCTGGACTTGCAGAGAACGATCCCTGGTGACTTAGACCGTGACGCCGAAGGACGCCTCGTGTATGACTGCGACATCTGCCACAAGTCGGGCTGGGTCAAGGTGCCGGACGCGCAGGGTCCGATCTTTGGCGGCTATCGACTCGTGCGCTGCGGTTGTCAGAAATATGCCCGCTATGACCTGATGCGGCTGCAACGCGCCTCCAGCCTGGTCGACGAGATGGACAAACTTACCTTCGCCACCTTCGATCCCTCCGCCCAGCCCGAGGCGTATCGTGCGGCCTGTGCGTTTGTCGGTTATGACCCTGAGCAGCCCACTGCTACCAGGACGACACGCGGTTGGATGGTGCTCTGGGGACCGTTTGGCAATGGCAAGACGCATCTCTTGGCGGCGATGGCGCAGCACCTGCAAGCCAATGGCGTCGCCGCACTGTACGTCAAGGTGCCCGATCTGCTGGCCTTCCTGCGCGACGGCATCGCGGCGAAGCAGGCGGAGACGAAGTGGTCGGTCGAGGATCGTCTCGATCTCATCAAGCACATCAAGGTCCTCTTCCTCGACGACCTGGGCGCGGAGAACGACACCGAGTGGGCACGCGAGCAACTGTATCGCATCCTCGACGCCCGCTATGACGCGCGTTTAGGGACCTGCATCGCGACCAACCTGAACCCCGATGATCTGCCGGGTCGTCTGTCCGATCGCATGCAGGATGCCGCACTCGCCAAGGTCGTCATGCTCAAAAATAGCTATACGGTGGCACGCGCCGACACCCCCGCCGTCAGCGAGATCAAGAGCTATCGGCGCAAGCCCCGCACGGCACGCAAAGGCGGCAAAGCATGAGCAAACCACGGCGCAAGTCCACCAACTGGCCAGCACCAGCACCACCCGCCGAGATCCCGCCGCCGCACCCGACCGAGCCGTGCTACGTCTGCGGCCACGCCGACTATCATGCGGTCCCCGGCGGCTGGGCCTGCGTTACCTGCCATCCCGCGCCAGGCTACGTGGCCCCCATACGTCCGCTCGATATCCGTCATGCTGCGATCCTACGCTGGGGCGACCGCCACGGCTATCCAGCATTGGTACTCACGTCGTACGTGCGTCTGGTGCCCGGTGTCGACGCTTGGCGGCATGGCCTGATGGTGGCCGATGGTGCTGTGCTCTCGCTGATCCGCGCCGCCATCGCGGCACCCACACCCCCTGGAGAAGATCATCCATGAATTACCTGGACTCCCTCGCTCGCACCATTCAGCAGGTCGCCGAACCACGCACCGTCCTGAGCGACCACTACCTTGCGCTGTACCGGATCTATGCCGTCTTGTTGCTGGCCAAAGGCAACAGGGTCACGCGCGCCGATGTACACAATGCCTGGGTAGCCTGGGCTGATCCGCAGCATCGGTCAAGTCTCCCCTATACCGCCCTCACCCCGGCGGTCCGCGCCTTGGACAAACCCTATACAGACGCGATCCACCGCGTCTGGGAACAGCGCCGTGCCGTGCAGGATCACCAACCACAGCGCCGAGAAGAGGCCGGCGATGGTCGATGAACTGCTCGATGCGTTCCACGCCTATCTGCATGACTGCCATGTCTATCCGCTGCTGACAGCAGTGCAGGAGCATGACCTCGGTCTCCTGATCGCGTTGGGGCACGCCGAGGAGGCCAACCCTGCATGTGCACATGATCAGGCATCGATCGCGCGCGGCGTGAACGCCTCCACCACGCTGACCCAACATAACCTCGGTCTGGTGATCAGCGTCGCCAGGGGCTACCTGGGGCGTGGCCTCGATCTGCCGGATCTAGTGCAGGAGGGCAACATCGGACTGATGCGCGCGAGCACCGACTTCGACGCGGCGCGCGGCACGCGCTTCAGTACCTACGCAACCTTCTGGATACGCCAGGCGATCATCCGTGCAGTGGTCGACCGGGGCCAAGCCATCCGTCTGCCGGTCTGGATCCAGACGCCGCTTACTGCGGTCAAGGCGGCCACGCAGCGCTACGCCTCGGAGCATCAGGGCGACCAGCCGGACGTGGCGACCCTGGCGGCGATGACGGGACTTCCCCCTGGGCGCGTGCAGCAGTGCCACGAGGCACAACGCCTGCGCCAGATCCGATCGCTGGATGTTCCTGATGAGGGCGATCGGTCTGGCCTGCCACTTGGCCACGTGCTGCCGCATCCCGATGACGAGCTGACCGACGCCATTGCACGGTATGAGCTGACCGACGAGGTACGCACGCTGGTGCGAGCGGCGGCATTGACGGCACGCGAGGTGGCGCTGATCCGGCTGCGTTTTGGCCTCGATGCGCAGGATGAACGAACACTCGATGAGGTGGGTGTCGTGCTCGGTCTGACGCGGGAGCGGGTGCGACAGATCGAGGTGATCGCGTTACGTAAACTGCGCCAGGCGGCGCGCCAGGATCACGGGATCGAGCAGGTGGGATGATGACGCGATCGACACGCCATACCCCCGTCACGGGCTGGACGATGACCGCCTCCCGATCGTCCGAGCAGCGCGACAAGACGCGAGCGCAGCGTCGGCTGCGCCATGCCATTCGCCTGCATATCGGTGAGGACATCCTGCCGCTGCTGCGTGAGGTCAGCAACCGGGGCTGGTTCGGCAAGGATGGCAAGCAGCGCATCGACCGCCGGAGCGCGTGGTACGCCAAGGCAATGCGGAAATGACCGGACGCGCATGGTGCTGATGGTGCGGGCACAGACGGAAACACGTGTTTCCATCTGGCGCTCTTCTGTTCACGTTGGTGTAGTGGCTGATCGCGGTTTGGGGCCAGGCTTGTGAGGGGTCGCCCCATACGCCATCACCGAGGCTGTGTCGATGATCCAGGTTCGGCGGTTGGGGGGACCATCACCATGCAGTTCGCCACGGAGCACGCCACGACGCACGAGCATGCGCAGATGTTGCACGGATGAAGGTGTCAAGCAGAAATCAGATCATCGACAGTGCAGCAAAGCACCGTGGCAAGACGTTCTAGTGTTGTCGGTCGTGCTCTCTTGCCCTGTTCCAAGTTGCTGATCGTTTGACGGTTGACCTGCGAGAGTTGTGCGAGTTTGGGCTGACTGAGATGGCTCGCGAGGCGACGGCGTTGCAGGGATGGAGCTTCGTAAAGCGTATTAGGAACAGGCATCATTTCATCCTCTATCAATTTGATATCAATTTATACAGTATCTTATCACATTCTTGACATGTTTCGCAATCCATGCTATATTCTGTATATAATCTGATAAGAGAGGTCAGTAGAGTGATGAGTCAAAAGATGGAAGTGCGCGGTTACATTGGAGGTGGCGGGATTTACGCAATTGTCCACAAGCAAAGTGGTAAGTGGTATATTGGTGCAACTCAACTACTCCGTGCTCGGTTATCCGAGCATACAACAAGGATGCGTAAAGGCGAAGATTCAAGTTCAGCAGAGTTTAATAAACTTTGGGCCAAAGATGGCGAAGGAGGGTTTTACTTTCAGATATTAGAGAATGTTCAAGATCATTTACGTCTCCGTGAACGTGAGCGGTATTGGATTGAACGGTATCAGCAAGAGACGGGGTTTTCGGGATTCAATGTTTATAGGAAGTCGGGGTACTCTTTTGGGAAGGTCAAAAAGATTCTAAAAAGGTATGATGAAGTTGAGGTGGGTGATTGTATGGCTAGCATACCGTTTGTGGAAATAAAAAAAGTGGAAATGGATGGCGATCGGGTAGTGCTGACACAATATTTAGTTGGTCATGATAAAACAAGGGTTTTTAGGAGGAAAGCAGATAACATGGTTTATATCCTTGCGCCAGAAGTAATTGCTGAGGTTAGACAACAAACTATTGATTCTATTGAATCGTTCAGGAATGAAATGGCACTGATGACTCACACTGTTTGTGTAGAAGATGAGACCATCGAGTTTGAGGACATCTACGATGGCTTCGGGCCAACGGGGGAGCCAGACAGCATCATCCGCAACGGCACCGACTGGACGCTCTACGAGCACGATCCGATCTGTGATTGCGAGCGTTGTCGTCCTGGCGACCCTGGTGACTACGAAGAAGCAAACTAACGGCAACATCACAATCACACGAAAGGACCACGAGCGATGAGCCGACTCGCAGAACAATCCATCATGATTACCGCTGGCATGTTCGAGGAACGCACGGTACGCAACGTCAAGACCCATATCCCCAACCGCTTCGAAGCAGATGACTGCACTGATGAAACAGGCACAATCTCATTGCTTGGGAAACGTGTCGAAGTACAGACTGCGTATTGGGGCGGTATGCTCACGTGGGAACTCGTGCGTAGTGGCCCTACATGGCCCCATTGTGCGGCATGTAACGCCCCTCTCGGTATCGGCATGGAGATGATATGGCGCTGCGGGATGTGTGAGGTGACGGCACGTAAGAACGTCAAGAGCAACAGGCACACGAAAGGAAACTAACCATGCCTGACGACGACGATCCTCGTGTTCACTTGTATGGTGACTTGTATCANNGGCACAGATGCCCAGTTTGTGGGAAGAGGTCGACCATGCCTGACGACGAAGATTCTCTCGTTCACTTGTATGGTGACTTGTATCATGCCGAGATCGAGCAAGACACGGTGCGCTACGCACAACTGCATGATCAGATCTACGGATTGACCTATTGGTGCTATGTGTGTCAGCGGGTAATCCCGTATCCGCTCGACTATCACGATCGCTATTGTTGCGCGTTCTGCGGCGGCACGAACATTGCCAAGGTCGCCGATGGCAATGAAGACTACTGAGGAGGCCGATTATGGAGATGTCTGACAACCCGACGATTAAGAACCCACAAGCCGAGATGCTACAGCGCATTGAGCATAACTTCCGCTACCATGCCCCCAAGCCTGGCCAGACGGAGCGCTATGAGGCGCTGCGGGCCAAGGCCAAAGTTGACATGGGCGACGACCATTGTGCCGCCGATGCCGTCCTCTGCAAGGCGCTGTTGGTGCTCGCGGCGGAGACCCCAGCGCACGCGCTGGTCACGCAGTTGCTCGCGGCGTATGACGCGATTCACCCCAAGTGGTATGTGTAGCCTGAGAGGAGACCCCTTATGTACACCTGTCCCTTTCACACGATCGACCTTCCCAAGGGGCAGCCGTGCCCACAATGCCTTGATGCGTATGCCCATCTGCCGCATCCCGACGAGATGACCGGCGAGGAACGTGCGCACGAATTGGCGGGGTGGCAGATCTGCACGATCGACTTTTTTCTCGTTCACCAGCGTATCACGGCATTGGTTGGGCCTCCTGTGCTGACGCATGAGATCCGCAGATCGTCGTGGCCGCTCTTGCTCGACGAGGCCCGTACCCATGACCACCCGCATCCGCTGGCCACCCTCCAGTCGCTTGTCGATCAGGGTGTGCGCGTCATCCCTCTCGTGATCGCTGATGACGCGCAGTAACACCGCGAAAGAAGAGGAGTCCGATGCAGCACAAAGAACAGTTGACCGTCAATGATCTCCAGCGCGTCTTCTTTCACCGCCACCGATGCGCAGTTCGACCACTGGGCACGATCCTTCATGCTGATCGCGGGCAGTGGGACCTCATGGCCGCTGTCCGATCGCACTGCGTTCTGTGATCATCTCTGGCAAGCCGATGCGATCGTCCTTTTACGTGTCTGAGTCCCTACGGATAAGGGGGACTTATCTGAACCAATTCGACAAAGAGAGCATAAAGGAGAGCCGATGATGAGCAAAGTCATTGAGATTCAACTGAGCGAGATCCACGATATCGGTTGGCCTGTCGATAACGCCTTGGTACAGTCGTTTCGGAGCACGTTGCAAGCAGGTGGAGATGTTCCCATCATCCTCGTGAATATCTGCTATTCTGAGGATGGTTGGTACTACGAAGTCATCGACGGCCTTCACCGTCTTGCCGCAAAGCAGCTTGAAGGGTGGACCAGTATGATTGCGCAGGTGGTAGAAGTTGACGAGCGCACGGCCCGATTACAACGTATCCAAGCGTGTATGGGCAAACCCGCTGTCGTCACCACAGGACGCGCAGAGGTAGAATTGCGGCGTGTATTTCGTGATGATATTCTCAAACAAGTCGGTACGATCACGACTGTATATGAGCCTGTGCTGACCGAAGAGGGGAAACGGTCAAAACGAGTACGGCAAGAGCCATTACCCGAAGACCCGATCGAATTGCTCTATGTGTTGGGAGAGCACATACGTTTGCTAGAGGATGAGGCAGAAGGAATTTCGGCAGCAGCCTACACCAGCATAAATCAGTTCAATTATTTTCATCGTTTCCATTTTGGTAACGCTCACGAATCACCTGCCCCCGCTTTTGTGGGATGGGAGCAGATCATTCGTGATTGGGTGGCAAGCATAACAACAGTTTTTCCTGCGGGTCGAGAGGTTATTGTTGAAATCATTAAGCATGGCGCATGGAATAACGGACGGAGAGTTTCTGGACATGAGAAGGATGATCTCTTTTATGTAGCTGCTGCGGAGGTTTACCAAATCCCCGATGTCGATATTCGCCGTATAGTATTACGTCGTCCAGCGGATGAGAGATCTCTTCGCAACCTTGCGTATGAACTGAATTGGGATAGGCTGAACTATCCATCGCGACATATCGCACGGTCTGAGCAAATTCGGTTACTGACCTCAATGCGAGTACATGAGGTCGTGTACAAACTACAGGATGAGCGTAAAAAACAAGAGCAAGCAGAGCGAAAAGTTGAATGGGATAAAGATCAAAGGCACGAGCAAGAGTTGTTAGCAGCACAACAAAAGGCAAGAGAGGATGCAGCAGCGAGTACGGTTGTGTTTGCTGCTGCGTCTCCTCAATTCCTAGCACCCGTACACGCTCATGTCATCGTGCCACAACAGCATGAAGCAACGATAATCAAGCCCATTGCCATTCCTACCGAAGTGTCAGCATCACCAGAACTGACCTTGCAAGGATTGGTGCAACGTCTGTGTCGTGAGCCTGGCTGGGTGCTGTTTGCCTATAACAACGGCACGACTATCGATATGGTGGCTGGTGATAGTCGCAGGTCGCCCGAGATGCTCCACGAGATCACCGATCGCGTCCAACGTATCGACATTCCTGATCCCGCAGCACCACCGAAAAAGAAGGGAGCACGCTAGTCAGGGCTTCTTGCGGAACAGATAGTCGACAGCGTTATCCTCGAGGTTGTCGCGATTACGATCATAGCGTTCGGTCGTACGTGGGTCGGCGTGGCCCGCCGCATATTGGACTTTGTGCAACGGTGCCTGATTCATCAGGGCAAGAGTAATGAAGGTGGTACGCAGATCATGAGGCGAGATCGCATTCACGCCTTCGCGGTCCTTCGTCAGCCCGACCGCCAACGCACGGCGTGCGAGAATGAACGCGATACTGCTGCCGGTCATGGCCTGGGTACGGTGCCGCTCCGTCGTTTCGCCACGATTGCGACGCACGCCGACGAACAGTGGTTGATCGGCGGCGAGATGCGGTCTGGTTGTCAGATAGTCCTGGATGGCCAGCGCGACATCATCGGGGATCTTCATGATACGCCGCTTGTCACCTTTGCCATAGACGACGAGGGTGTGAAACCCCTGCTGTCGTTGCAGGCTGCCGATCGTCAGATCACAGACCTCCTGCCGACGCAGACCCAGACGGATGAGCAGCCATATCAGCGCATAATCGCGCTTGCCGCTCAGTGTCGCCTGATCGATGCTTTCGACCAGGCGCAGCGACTCGGCCTCGGAGAGCGCGATATGGGTCGTGGCGTTGTCATCACGGATGCCACGCAGATCGGTCAAGAGATACGGTTCGCTCGTGATCCCCGCCACCAACGCACGCTTGATGACGCGACGCATCACCGAGAGCATGCGTCGCGCCGTCGCTTTGGCATAGGTCGCGACGAGGTGATCGCGATAGGCCCAGACGTGCTCGTGGGTGATCGTCTCGATCGCGAGGTCATGCTCGACCATCCAATCACGGAAGGCGGCGATATCATGCTGGTAGAGTCGCACCGAACTCGGTGCCAACTGGCTGGTCAAGGGATCGGGCAGGGGCGCGACGGTCGTGGGAACGGGGACAAGGTGCTGATCGCTCATGGAATAGAACATCCTTTCGTGCTTTTGTCGACTTCCTGGCGAAAACCGACATTTACACCAGTAAGTCTACCACATCAGTAGAGGAGGAGTGTGACGACCAATGAGTCTCTCCATCTGTTGGTGCTGTGGCGAAGCGACGCTTCAGTCCGATATCGACCGCGCGGGCGATCCCGCCACGTCGAGCGTCGATCTCTGGGAACTGTGGAATCGCCCGAACTATACGTGTCGGAACAATCCGGTCCGGCATGCGATCGCACTGAACCCCAACATCACGGTCGAAATTGCGTTAGCGCTGGTATTGCATATTGACTATGTGCCTGATCTGCTCGCCAATCCCGCGCTTGACTTCTGGGTCATCGAAGGCTTTCCTGGTTGGGAACGGTTCGATCTAGAGCGGTTGTTGGCTGTGGCCAGGCGGCGCGATGACCTGCATGCCCCCGCCATTCAGATGTGGTTCGATGCCGCATACGAGCGTTGGTGGCGTGATCTCTTATGAGCCACACGGGGGAGTGTCAATAACCGATCGGGCTATCTTTCGCGGTATTTCGCCATGTATCCGGTATACTCAGATCATTGAGCGTCTCCCTTGTAGTGCGTTCACCAGATATGTACCACCATGCCGCAGAGATTCTACCTCTGCGGCATGGTGGTATCACCCAGAAGGAGGTTCGCGTATGCCACACCGTGTCCGTGTGCGCGCACACTATCGGTCATCGCCACACAAAAAGGCGAGCCCAGGCTGTCCGAGTGTCATCCTCTCGTTGGTGGCGCTCCTTGTGATCGTCGGGCTGCTCGTGCTGCATTACGTGATCTAGGGTGGACCGATATGACTCATGCGGCGAAGATATCAGCACAACAATAGCAGCTAGTCAAAAAAGGAAGACAAACAGATGATATGGGTAGATGATTACAAACTCTGGAGAACTGAACAACCGAACGGGGCGATGGTCTCTATAGCAAAGCCAGGAAAGAGGTACGGTCAAGTAGAGTTAGACCTTATCAAAACTGACTACAACCTTGATGATCAGGCAGCGGAAGAGATAGAAGCATTGTTTACTAAAATGAGTGATAAACCACTAGGAAAACGATTTGTTAACGATGGCAACAAAGTGATGCACGTTGGTCATACCGTCTCATTTCACAATCGACTCCCAAAAGAACATGAACAAGAAACAGCCCAAGCACTTTGGGATATTGCGACACGCTTCCTTGAACGGCGGCAAGGTTCCCGAAGCGATAGACTCCCGCCCCTATCGTGACTTGTTGGGCACGCCTGTTTGAAGTGCGGACGTCGTGGTGCACTTCGACTGTTGACCCTGGCAACGCTCCTCTTTTTTAGGGATCGCTGACCCCCGCCAGCCTGCGAAATGCCGCTTGCTGTTCGGGGGTCAGTGCGTACTCGACGCCGTTGGCCCACCACCCGTGTTCGCGCAGATGGGCGTATTGCACCAGCCAGCGTTGCACTTTCGAGTCGTTCAACTGCAACACGTCACGTAGATAGCGTCGTGCGGGCACCCACCCCTCGGGTAACGTGATCGCGACGGCAGGTGACGCACCGCTCTGCGCTGGCGGCGTGGCCGTTGGTCGTCTTGCTTCAAGTGCCGCCAGCCGTGCGCTCAACGTGTCGACCGTCGCCTGTAACTGTGCCACCTCATCTGGCCCTGGTGTCCCGACGACCTGATCGCGCAGCGATGCGAGGATCTGCAACTGTTCGTGGGTAATCGTCCGCACACGATGATCATATGCGTGCGGTTGCGTCTGGATGTGCGCAAGTGCGAGTAATCGCTGAAACTGTCGCCCGTCGACTCGTAAGATCCGACACGCCTCCCGCGTCGCATACAGCATAATGCCGCTGGCCATCAGGATGCCTCCATTCGTGCACATATACAGAGAGATGCGCGCATATGCACTCACTTGTGAGCATAGCCGACCTGTCAAGTCCCTAGTGCTTGCTATTGGTGGTATAAGCGTGCTACACTACAACGAGTTGACATATCATGGTATCGCATCGTCTGCGGAGGATTTATGCTCGACGATCACCCCGCGCTCCCCCTGACCTGGCAACCCTTATTGAGTGGTACCGAGTTGCGTCGCCTGCGCAAAGATCGTCTGTGGATGACGCGCACGGCGCTCGGGATGAAGCTTGGGGTCTCGGTCAGCACCATCAAGCGCTGGGAGACCCGCTCACGGCTGAGCGACGACGACGTGACGAGGATCTTGGCCTTCGTGGAACGCCATGAGGCCGAGCGTGCTGCCCGCCGCGCACGGTTCCGTCTCTAGCCCTGGTCCCTTTTTCGGTCCCTTTTGTGGACCGTTTGTTCTTGTATCCCCCCGTAGCTCCTGCTATACTGAATGAGAGCAGTGTTACTCTTTGCTATCGCAGGAGCGCATATGGGAACGAAGGCCGACCGCTATCTGGTCAAACAGTTGCGCCGCCAGGACGCCACAGAGCGCCATATCGTGCGTGCGCAGCGCCGTGTCCTCCCGACACATCCCACCGTTCCCAGCCGCTTCCGTGATCCGATCTTTGGTACACCGCTCGAACCCGATACGCTCAAACTCCACCTCAACGACCCCGTCAGCGATCGCCCCCTGCCCTCCAAGCTGCATACGCAAGAACCCGAGGGACGGCTGGGCGGTCATTGCTATTCGGGGCCGTTCAAGCGCTATTTGCACGAGACTCGATCCTGGCAACAGATCAAGGATCGCCAGCACCGCCTCTACTGGTGGAAGCATGACTGGGCCGAGCGCGAGGTACGGGCGTTCTTCACACCTGACCAAGTCGATGCCGTGCTCGCCGTCATGCGCGATGGCGCCAACTGGCACGCGACAGCACAACGCTTCGGCCACACCCTTGCCTGGATCGAGCGTGCCGAGCGCGGCATGCAGCACCATATTGCGCGTCTCTTCGATGATGGCCTTGTCGTTGCCATCTGAGGGCTGATATCCTCTCCGGGCCTGCAAAGGCCGATCCGGTTCAGTTATCAATCGTCTGTTGTCGTGCCCATTTTTATCCGAAACGAGTCATGATGGTAGATATCCATATCGGCCAATACGTCGAGACGTATACCCCTGGTAGCGGCGCGATCCAGATCAAATGCCCTGGCTGCACCCACTATACGTCCGTCGCTCGCACCGATCTGCGCCCCGACGAGTCGACCAGCCTTGCCCCCTGGATCGATTGCGCCTGTCAAAAAGGGGATGGCCTGCCGCTCACCACGGCGATGGCGATCAGCGAGTGCCCCTGCGCTGCCCGCTATCGGGTGAAGCCATCAGGCACCGGTGGCCGTTATCTCGTGACCCACATCGACCTGCCGACGATCCACGAACGCCAGATCGCCCGTCGCCTCGAGACCCAACGCATCGATGAGGTCGTCGCCCGCGTCTTCGGCCCCGATGTGCTCGACACGATCCCCGATGACCTGCCAGCACTGCCCAAGGCACCACGCAGCCACAAGCGGCGCGCATGACGGAATCTGAACTTGTCGCGCTCTCCGATCAGGAGTACAGGCGGGTCGTGTATTCGGCGCTCATGACGGAATCCGAACTCATGGCGCTCTCTTATCATGAATATAAACGGTTCGTGAAGAGACGCGATGCCTTCACTGGCGCCAATTCCCACAAAGACTGTCGCTTTGGACAAGCGTACATGGCGTATGTGGAGCAGCAACACGACCGCTATGGCCGTGATTGGGTCTATGTGATCTCTGACGAACGTGCGCGGGAATGGCGCACGTTCTGGCATGAGTGTGATCCGTATCATCGCTGTTTCTATGTCACCTGTCCAGTCGATCCCTTCCCCGTTGGCTGCGCGACGCGTGCCCAGATTTCGGATTCACGACTATGAATGGCCTGCTGTTACTTGTTGGTGTGCTCATTGCCGCACTGGGCACGGTCGTCCTCGACTTCGTGCTAGAAAGTATCTTCTTCCATGACTGATATCATCCGTAATGCCACCGTGCCGATCGCCGAACTGCGACCGCATCAGCGCAATTATCGCAAACACCCCGAGGCACAAATTGCGCGCATCGTCGCGTCACTGCAACGTTTCGGTCAGGTGCGCAGCGTCGTCGCCCAGGAAGATGCCGCTGGCCGCTATCTGCTCGTGGCGGGCCACGGGCTGACGGAAGCGGCGCGGCAACTGGGGATGACCGAGTTGCGGGTCGATGTGATTCCTGCCACGTGGACTCCGCAGCAAATAGAAGGCTATCTTGTGGCCGATAATTCGACGAGCCTGGGTGCCGAAGACGATCTGATCGAACTCGCGCAGCTGCTGGAAGAGCAGAAGCACGCTGGGTACGATCTGGCGTCGCTCGGCTTCACCGAGGAAGGGTTGGATCAATTGTTGGCTGACCTTGCCGACGAAGCGCTAGATGAAAAGCTATTGCCAACCTTCAAAGACTTTGATGAAACTATTGAAGACGATCTGCCCACGGAGATGTGCGACCAATGCGGCAAACTCTGCATCAAGCCAGGCGCAAAAGTCAAAAGCTAGACTTCATTGACGCGCCAATTAATCCAACATCTCCACGCCTCTTTACGGTGATTACAACCTTTGCTGGGTGTGGCGGATCGTCGCTCGGTTATAAATGGGCAGGTGGTAAGGTGCTAGTGAACAGCAATGGGAACGTATCGGCAATACGGTACCGTCTATGTTCATGAAAGCAATAGCCGAACACATTTATCAGCAGGTGCTTCAGCCTGCACGAAGTGGATAGTTAATGGATACACCCGAAAGCCCCAAAGCTGCCGCCGCCTACTATGCGTATGAATCGCTGGGTGATGTCCGTTCGTTGCGCAAGCTCGCCGAACAGATTCAGCCCGACCACGCCAAAAGATCGTCAAGAGTACGCCAATTACAAGAATGGTCGGCGACCTATGGCTGGCAGGATCGGATCAAAGCATTCGATGCCGACCGTGCCGCCGAGCGTCGTCGCGTCGAGGTCGATGCGCTGCGCAAGATGAACGACCGGATGGCCCAGATCGGCGTGATGCAGCAGAGCGTCGCCCTGAAACAGATCCAGACCCTGATCAGCGCCGAGAAGTTTGGTAGCCAGGCCAGCGTCGCGTTACTCAAATTGGCGACGGACCTCGAACGCCTGGCACGTGGTGCGGCGACGAGCATCGAGGAGCAGCAGCACACGGGCGCGGTGGGGGTTGGTCTGGTGACACTCGACCAACTCGCCGCATTGCAGCGACAGGCAACCCAGGATGTGAGCACGTGGAAAGCCGAGCAACACTATGCTACCGATGATCTTGGCCCCGCCTGATCACCTTCGCGAGTTCCTACGCTGTCAGCAAAGTCCAGCGTACTTCATCCAGACCTATATCCAGATCCAGCATGCCGAGCGTGGCACGATCCCGTTCACGCTCTGGCCGTGGCAGACACACCTGTTGGCGCGCTTCGAGCAGGATCGGCGTATCATCCTCCTGAAAGCGCGCCAGATCGGGGTGACGGAATTGGCGGGCAGCTATGCGCTCTGGCTCGTGCGTTTCCATCAGTCCAAGAAGGTCATCGCGATCTCCAAGAACGATGATGCCGCTGGTGAGATCATGACACGTGTCTCCTTCTCGCACGCGCAATTGCCACCGTGGCTCCAAGCCGGACCCGATGCATGCGATGGCTGCCAACTGAGCAAGAGTAATACCTCCGTATTGCAATTTGCGCATCGTGACCAGAAAGGGCTGATCAATCCTAGCAGCATCCAATCGCTGCCCGCCACGAAATCCGCAGGCCGCTCGAAGTCCGTCTCGCTGCTGATCCTCGACGAATGGGCACATCAGATGTTTGATAGAGAGATCTGGAGTGGCGTGAAAGCAACCGCCGAGAAGGGGCAAATTATCGGCGTCAGTACGGCTAATGGACTGGGTGGCGTCTTTCATCGGACCTGGGGCAAAGCTGTCGCGGGGCAGAACTCGTTCACGCCGATCTTCCTCTCCTGGCGACGGCACCCCGACCGCGATGACGCCTGGTACGCCCGTGAGTCGTCCGACAACGAGCCGTGGCAACTGCACCAGGAATATCCCAGCGACCCCACCGAGGCCTTCATTCAGAGCGGTCGCCCCGTCTTCGATGCTAGCTATCTGGCGACGCACGGTGCACGCATCGCGGCGGCCCTCCCCGCAATTGAGCAGGCCGATGGCCTGACGATCTGGGAGCAGCCCGATCCGACCCGCCACTACCTGATCGCCGCCGATGTCGCCGAGGGGACGATGCAAGGCGATCTCGACGCCGCCTGTGTCTACGACCGCGCCAGCTGGCAGCAGGTCGCCGAACTGCACGGGCGCTGGCCGCTGGAAGTCTACGCCGCCAAGCTTGACGCCTTGGGGCGACGCTATGGCAACGCGCTCTTGGCTGTCGAGCGCAACAACCACGGCCATGCCGTGCTGTTGAAATTGCGCGATCTCGCTTACCCAACGCTCTATCATACCCACGACGAACTGGTCCCTGGAGCGCCACCGCAACCCAAGCCCGGCTGGGAGACGACCAGCAAGACGAAGCCGCTGGCGATCGGCGACCTGGCGGCAGGGCTACGCACCCAGGCGTTGGCGCCGCGCAGTCAGGCGTTGCTCGACGAGGCACTCGTGTATGCCTACCAGGACAATGGCAGCATGAGTGCCCCCGCCTCGTACCACGACGACCTCGTCATCAGCCATGCCATCGCCGCGCATCTGTTGGCGCTGCCCGATCCGGGCGTGCGTGCGCTCGGCATGTTGACCCAGTGGCAGACGCTGGTGCAGAGCCAGATGCCCAAGGGAGCGTTTCCTGGCGCCCCTCCGCCTGAATATCTGCCCCGCTAGAGGTTCGCCATGGTTGCTCCTGCTCTGTTCCATCTGCGGGTGCAGTTCGCCACCCTGCACCGTGCCGCGCCCGAACAACCACGTGACGAACACGGGCGCTTCCAGGCGGGGTCGTCGATCCACCACGATCAACTGGCCTCAGCCGAAGCCGCTCATCCACAGCGCGCCGATGGCACCCCGGCTGGCGGCCATGGCTACGCGGCGCATCGCGAGGCCGATCACCTGCGCACGAGCTTGGGCAAGGTCGCGGCGAAGGTGGCTGATTTGCATCGTCAGGGACAGCACAACCAAGCCGAACAGTTGCGCAGCGCGATCGCCTGGCGTGGCGCACAGGGCGTCAACGCGATCAAGGATCGGTTGGCGACCTTGGAACGCACGACAATTACCAGCGCCGACCATCTCGACGCCAAGAGTATCGCCGAACTGCAACACCTCCATCGTCTGTATCAGGATCGCGTCGGACGCCGTGGCCTAGCCCCCGCGACAGCCGCACGGCTCCAGAGCGAGATCGGGCGCATCACGTCGTATTTGGGGCGACGGAGCATCACGGCGACACCCACTCAACCGAGTGGCATGCTGAGCAAGGCCGAGCGCGTCGACATGGCGGCAGTCGTCGACGCGGCGATCACACCAGATGCCTCGTCCACCCGTTCGTCACCGGCCAGCACAACGCGCTACGAGGGGCAGGTCGCGATCCATGGGGCGAACGGGCGAATCATCGGCAATGTTGGCACGGGTGTGGGCAAGAGCGTTGGTGGCGGACGCAAACCTGTTGGCGCCAAGGCGGGCAAGAGCACACCAGCCCCTACCGCCCATTCGACTGGCATCCCGATCGCGCAAATCAGCCCGAACCCCGATCAGCCGCGCAAATTCTTCGACCCCGTTGCCCTGCAAGAATTGGCGACGAGTATCCGCGAGAATGGGCTGATCCAGCCGATCACGGTCCGCCCCCACAACGGCGGCTATCAGATCGTCGCTGGCGAACGCCGCTGGCGTGCCTCTCAACTGAATGGCGCCCAGACCGTTCCCGCGATCGTCAAGACGCTGACCGACCAGCAGGTGCGCGAGTTGTCACTGATCGAGAACCTCAGTCGCGCCGACATGACCACTGGCGAGACTGCGCGAGCCTTTCAGGGTCTACTCGCTGGCGGCATGACCGTCAAGCAACTGTCCGAGAAGACGGGCAAGAGCGATAGTGCTATCCGCGACCACCTGGCATTATTGAGCATCGAACCCCATTTGCAGAAGCTCGTCGACACGGGGCGGCTCCGCTTCGGTCTCGTGACGCCATTGTCCCGTCTCTCGCCCCAGGGACGTGAAGAGGCCGCCAGTCGTATCTTGACGCAGGACCTCGGCGTGCAAAGTGCCAAACGGCTGATCCAGACGATCTACGACAAGGAGCACCAATTGGAGATGTTCCCCTCCGTGCCGCACCTCTCGGCGACGGCCAAGGTGGCACGCTCGACCTATCACGATGCGGTCACCAAGATGACCGACGCATTGGCGACGCTTGATGATGCGACGATGGCCGCGCTGATTCCCACGATCGACTCACCGCTGCAAGAGACGCAGCGCCTCGACTTGATGATCAAGCAATTGCAACGGATGCGCAACACGATCGACTACCAACGCCATAACCAGGATACGGTCGCACCACAGCAACGTTTCACGTCATTCTCAGCACGCCTCCAGGCGCTCACCGCCTGAGAAAGTTGGCTCCCCATGCAACGCTATCAGCGCAAACAGCGCCGCACCCTCGATGCGCATATCGTCATCGCCGCGCAGCATCCTGTCGTCGTCGGCGTGAAGCAGACCTGGGATGGTCGCATCAAGGCGGTCCTCGCCATGGCCGAGGCTGGCCAGATCTACGTCATCGAGCGCGTCGAGGACCCCAATGGCACACATCAGGAATTCTCACTCTGGGATCGCAAGGACTTCCAGAGCGAATTCCAGCCACAGCACGAGGATGAAGATCAGTATATCGTGCCACGTCGCAGTGCCAACGCCACACGCCCCCTGTCCGATCAGCGTGCTTTCCCGCCTCGGCATGATCAGACGGTCGAGGTCCCCATCCCAGCGTATCTCCAGCAGCCCGACCCCTTCCTCGGCAGCTGAGCATCATCGATCCATCGTGCACTGAGGTCCCCCATGAGCCATCGCTCCCGCCGTACTAGCCAACCGAATACGACCCGTGCGACGCTGCCCAGCGGCTCACAGTTGCGTCCGATCCAGGCAGGACCGATCAATGCGGGCAACGCCGCTGGCGGCATGAACACGACCCCCGTCGCTGCCTATCAGAACGGGTCGCCGGGCTACACCCTTTTCTCGCCTGGTGATCCGATCCGCCCGATCCCCGGTCTCGACGACGGCTACGGTGGCCCACGCCAATGGCCCTATCCGGTCGGCGGCAATATCTATACCCAGCCACGCGCCAACGAGGCGGTCGGTTTCGACCAGCTGCGCAACGTCGCGGCGCTAGCGTATGGCGTGCAGCTCTGCGAGCGCGTGATCTTCCGTATCATCCAGCGCCTCGAGATCGCCATCACCCCCAAGCCCCAGTGCCTCGACCAGGCCGACGAGGCGTCCAAACCGCAGTGGACCGAACCGGCCAAATATATGCAGGAGTGGCTGCTGGAGCCGGACCATCGCGGCACCGATCTGAATGACTGGCTGGTGGCGGCGACACGTGACCTGCTGGAGATCGACGCGTTGGGCATCTACCATCGCCAGACGCGCAACGGCAACCTCTTCGGTCTGGAGCTCGTCGCTGGGGACACGATCGCCATCCGCTACGATGCCGGTGGGCGCATCGCGCTGCCCCCCGCCCCCGCATTCCAGCAGGTCGTCTACGGCTCGCCCGGGCTGCTCTTCAGCAGCGACGAGATGGACTACCTCAAGGAGATCCATCGCACCGATGACCTGTACGGTGTCTCGCCCGTCGAATCCGTGCTCTTGACCGTCAACCAGGCGCTCCGCAAACAGAGCTATGACCTGCGCCGCTACACCGACGGCGCCACCCCGACCGGCGTGTTGCAGACCTCCAATGCCGCGCTGTTCGGGCTGACCGCCGAGCAGATCCAGGGCTTCGAGACGATGTGGAACGCGATCCTGGCGGGCAACGATCAGTTACGCCATCGCACCAAGGTGGTCCCGCCGGGCTTCACGTTTCAGAGCTTGCAAGAGAACGCGATCGCCACCGACTTCGATCGCTGGCTGCTGAACATCATCGTCGCAGCGTTCGGGTTGACGATGGATGAGATCGCGATGACCGAGACCAGCAATCGCTCGGTCGGCGAGAGCCAGGAGCATGTCATCTATCGCAACGCCGTGCAGCCGCGCACGGCGTTGCTTGCGCGCTACCTGACACGCAAGGTCATCGGGCGCTACGATGGCCAGCCGCTCTCGGCGACCAACGCCACCGTCAGCCGTGCCAAGGCCCCGACCAAGGCCAAGCAGGGCGTCTGGGACAGCCGCTATCAGGTGGAGTGGCGCGGCATCGACGAGCCGGAGGACCTCAACGCCAAGATCACGGCAGCAGGGCAGTTAGTCGATAAAGGCATCATGGGACGCACCGAGGCCAAGCGCTGGTTGGGGCTGCTCATCGCGCCCAATGAGCCGGAGATCCCCGCCGCCACCGCCGTGCAGGGCGGCGTCGAGGGCGTCGTCTTCTGGCAGGATGCGGTCGACCAGCGCGATCTGGTCAAGCAGCAATTGCAGATCAAGGTCGACGGCGCACAGGCGACACTCAAGATCAGCAACGACCAGGTCAAACAGCTCGATGACCAACTCAAGCAGAATGTGGCGCAAGCGGCGAGCACGGATACCCCCGCTGACGATCCATCGGAAGCAGCGAGCACCGATGGCGACGAGGAGATGGGTGATGTCGACACGTCCGATGATGAAAGCGCTGACGGCGAGGCCACAGACGCTGATGCCAGCGCGACCAAGAGCGATCAGGTGATCGCGGCGGCACGGCAGAAGAAGTCCACGCGTCTAAATGATGTCGATCTGACACGTGCTGGTGCCACACTGGATCTCCATCCTCGTGGCGCCAATGGGCGGTGGATCGGCAGTGGGGGCCAGGACATCACCAAAATTGGCGATATACGTTCACAGATCGCACTAGACAAGCATCAGCAGATCTCTGCGACACGCTATGATAGCAAACATGGCACGGGCGCACATGCCGCCAAGACGACGGCACTCGAAGCGAAAGCCGCTGCTGGTGCGGCCAAACTAACCACTCAGGATCGTGCGACCTTACGAGCGCATGTCGCCACCTTGCGTCATGATCAGACAACTCTCGCGTTGCGTGCCGCCGATCAGCCTCGTGGCTCCGTCGCCGAGAAAGCGATCCGTCAGGAATTGATGCGCCGCATCACCGCTGAGAGCGTCATCCACGATCAGCTGAATAATGGTAATACTTGGGCAAGTCGCATGACACGCACGACCGAGCCAGGGCAGGACGCGATCGCGGCGGAGTGGCGCCGTTACCGTGATGTGGCGTTGCGTGCGGTCAAGCGTGGCCAGCCCGTGAAACCCTTTGTCAGCGCGATCCTGCCCGCAGATGAACATGCGGTGGTAACATCGCGACTGACCACCGCGACGACACCCGACGCGGTTCGCACCGTGTTCACCACCGTTCGCGAGTTGCTGCATGCACAACGTAGCGAAATTTCCTCTACTGGTGCGACATTCGTTCCCGAATTTGACGCCCTACATCACTTTCACGGCGGACATTGGCTAGGCGGTGGGCAATTATCCAACTTTACAGGTAAATGCGATTTCTCTCGTGTCGATGGGGAATATGTTCACGAGGAACAATCTCACATGGGTCTTCCTCATATCATGACACTACCTGAGTTGGCACGTATTGCTGGTGCACAGGATGGCGCGCAGGTTCATGTTGATTTTCTTTCCGATGAGGAAAGCATATTTCCCCGTAAATTCATAGAAGTCAGTGCCTATGGGCCAGCGCATGGCACTGAATCGACCATCAAACTAGGATATAATCAGCAAAATCACCTAGTGCTCTATGTTGATTTCATAAAAATTGCCTCACCGGGGCATGGTGTCGGTACTCAAATGCTTGCAGCACAAGTCCATAGTGCTCAGCAGCTTGGTGTTCACCATATTGAACTTTCCGCCGCTCGGGGCTATGCAACGGATGGCACACCGCTGAATGGGTACTATACGTGGTCACGACTTGGATTCAACGCACGATTATCATCCGAACAGCGATCGAGTCTTCCGCTTGATTTACGTTCAGCGATGACGGTCAATCAATTAATGCTACTTCCTGATGGCGCCACTTGGTGGAAACAGCATGGAACAACAACAACGATGCAATTCAATCTTACGCCACGCAGTGTTTCCGTTCGTGCGCTTGCTGCCTACCTCCAGGCGCGCAGCATTGATCACCATCTTCATGTTACTCGCTCAGCACAAGAACGGATCATTCGCCCGACACCTTCGCATCAGCCAGAAATTCCTTGGACCAATGAAGATGAGCGTATCGCCATGCAGGTATGGGAACAATTAGCCCACGAAGAATCGCAAGAGAGCGAGAAACAGAATGATCCCATAGGAGATGACACTGCCGTGCCTGCACACACGGGCTGTATGGTGGCGCTCTACCTGCCCCCCGCCTTGGGCCAGCAGTTGGCGATTCCCGGCGGCGAGCCACTGGCCGATCTGCATATCACCCTCGCTTTCCTCGGCGACACGACCGAGGTGGCGATCGACCATGAGGCGCTCAACGCATGCGTGGCGCAGTGGGCACAGACGCAGCCACCGCTCAGTGTCGCCATCGCGGGCCTCGGACGCTTCACGGGCGATGGCGAGACGACCCCGATCTATGCCACCGTCGCCAGCGATGACCTGATGGCGGCACGCGGCACGCTCGTCACGGCACTCGACGCGGCGGGCTTCAGTGTCTCACGCGACTATGCCTATACGCCGCATGTGACTTTGCTGTATCTGCATGCCGATGACCCGATGCCCGATCTGCGGCTGCCACCACTGCGCACGACGATCGCCCAGGTCTGGGTGGCCTATGGCGGCGAACTGAGCACGTATCCCCTGGCGATGTCCAACAGTGCGCCCGCCGTTTCCAGCGCACAGGACGCCGTCGTCGCCGAGCTGCGATCGCTCAAGGCCGAGATCGTGCGCTCGCTGGATGGCTATCGATGAGTAGGCTCGATTTGAGCAGGCTCGATCCGGCATATGCCGCCGACCTGCTGACCCGTGCCATCGCCAGCGTCGAGCGCGCCCCGTCGGTGCCACCCCGTGCGCTGATCGCCAAGGCAGGTCTCGTCGAGGGACAGTTCGCCCTCGACCATGCACTGCCGCGCTACCTCGTCTGGCGCGCCTATCTGCGCAGCCAGGTGCCAACGCCTGCCTCCATCGCGCATGCTTTGCAGCATGCGCAGAGCTATGCACGCTGGTGGGCGGTGCTGCGTCTGCTCGACGCGGGCAGCGTGCCCCCCCAGCCGATCCCCGCTCGCCTGCGCAGCTGGCCGACCAGCGCCCAACGCGCCGATCTGCCCGACGATACGACGCCCGTTGACCCAGGGGCCGATGGCGCGATCGGCCCCAGCACGGGCGATACCAGCGCACTCGATGGTGACGCGGCATTCTTCGATCAGCCGTGGGTGCAAGACTACCTCACGAATGCTGACCAGGACACCGTCGCACAGGGCGTGCCACGCGATGCCGCGCAGCCGATCATCGACAGCGTCGGGCGCGAACTCTCGTACTACTCCTGGCTCGAAGGTTCGTTCCTCAGCGATATGCAGGTCCTGCAACTGCTCGATGGGTTCTTCAATACGCGTGCGGCGACGGCGGCAGGTCAGCAGTTCCTCGACGCGGCGGGCCTCGTCGGCACCTTCAATCTGACCGACCCCAACACGCTCGACTACCTGCGTCGTCAGGCGGGCGCCTATATCACCGGCGTGAGCGAACACACACGTCAGATGGCGGCACAGGCGCTCTGGGAAGGATTCAGCGGCGTGGGCGAGGGCAAGTACCTCGCGGTGGATGGCATTGCACGCTACCTGCAACATCAAATGAACGCCTATCAGAACGAGTTGACCGGGATGAGCGATCGGCGTGCACGGATGATCGCGACGACCGAGGTCGCCCGCGCGGAGTCGTTCGGCGGCTATATCGCAATGTTGCAGAGCGGCGTGTCGCGCATCATCTGGATCATCACTCGTGGTGCCTGCCTGATCTGCGAGGGCAATGCGGGCCAGGGGTCGATCCCGATCCTGGATATGTTTCCATCGGGGCACCATGCCCCACCTGCGCATCCTTTGTGCCGTTGCACAAGCGCAGCAGAGCTACCGTCCGGTGGTGAGCCGGATGCCTTCGATCCGCGTGACTGGGCCTGGACGCCCGACCTTGCCCAGATCGATCGCTTGTTCAGCGACCCTTCCTATGCCCTCTGGCCGCAGCAGGTCGTCGATCTGCGTCGTCCGGAATTCGCCCTGCTTGATCGTGCGCAGGTCAGCTTGGTCCAATGGGGCGATCTGCCGCAGGCGATCCGTGACCTGTTGACGCCCGACGCGCTCAACCAGATCCAGGCGCAGTTGGGCAATACGGTCGTCGTCGATGATATGCTACAACGGTTACAGGATCTGATCGACAAGCGCGTCGTCAAGCATGCCCCTGGCGAGATGATCATCCCGCCTGAGCCGATCGCCGGGGCAGCGGAGTTCACGCTCGACGATATCCTGGCGATGACACCTGCCGCTGATCTGACGGCGATTGAGCAGCAGATCCAGGCACATGCCGCCGATGCGGTACAGCGCTTCCGTGAAGAGATGGGACTGGAATGAGTGGTATGCTACGGGAAAACGAGGACGCCGTGATTGATGACGCGACACCGAGCGACATCGCCATCCCGCTCGACATCGCCGTTGCGGGAGATGAGGCGATCGCCCACTACCGCGCCCAGGTTGCCGCGCTGCTGACGGTCGGGGCGAGTGTGGCGGAGGCGAGCGCCGCTGTCCTCGACCAGTGGGAAGCGATTCACGGCCCCCATCTGCGCGCGACGGGCGCTGTGGAGGATCATGCCATCGTCGTACCACTCGACACACTCCGCCTACGTCTGGCCGCGGTGCGCCGTAACTATGACTATGTGGATGGACACGGCAACGTGCATGAGATGATGAATCACTATGAGCAGCAAAAGGGCGATCTTTTTGCTGGGCATCATACGGCTGCGAATACGGCAGATCCGATCTGATGCCGTGAGGTACCTCCATGGCCCTTCCTGACCTGCGCGTCCGCCTTGCCACGCTGACACGCGCCCACAATACGCGCGATAGCCATGGCCGCTTCGCGTCGACGGGTGTCGATAACCTGACGGGCGATCGGCTGACGACAGAGCAGCACGCAGCGGCGGTGGCGGCGCTCGACACCACCACGGGGCGTGGTACGGGGATCTGTGGTCGCTGCACCAAACTCCTGAATGGACCACGCAAGGGCGAACACCTCGGCGTTGTTCCGGTCGTCAGACATCTGCACTATAATGATGCGCTCTGCCCGACCCACATGCACCATACGCTGCACACCTTCTATGTCAGCCGTGGCCTGAGCGCTGCCCAGGCCCAGCAGCGCGCCGAGGCCCAGGTCCGCAGCAGCTGGTCGGCGGAGGACCTCGCCGCCTTGGGCTATACGACGACCCCCGATGGCCTGCGTCTGCGCCTCGCCACCTTGGTACGGCGTCGCGGTGGTGGTGGTCGCGGTACGGGACGCCACACGGCCAAGCCTCGGAGCAAGGGCCGACAGGTGGCCAAGCACCGCACCCGCAAACCACACGTGCGCAAAGCCAAGGCCAAAACACCCAAAGCCCATCTCGCGAAGTTGAAGGTCGCCGCACCCAAGCTGCCGGATATCACCAATATCCACGGCGCGCAGGGCACAATCATCAACAACATCGGCAGCGGGATGACGGGACGGCTGGTCAGCCTCCAGCTACGCCAGGATATCGCCCGCACCCTGCACGACCAGCTCACCTGCGCTACGAGTGCCAAATAGTATGCTTTGGTCTAGCGTTTTATCGCATTGACTACTCACTTCGCTTCTACAGCAGGCTGACTACAACAGCCCCTACGCCCTGGCCTTGCGGCGCGGACGCTGCTTTGGAGTCCTGAAGGTGCGTCGTCTCCAAGGAGACGGCTTGGACTCACCTCATGAGTCTACCAGAGGAACGCTCCAAAATCAAGGGGAGAAAACGCAAGAGAATATCATATTTCGCTACATTGCTTATTGGCGTCAACTATACCCTGAGTACCCCGCCTAACCACGACCGTTCCCGCATCAGCCGTCACCACACTCCGGTGACGGCCATCCCCTATTCTCTTACAATCGAGGTTGCTCCATGCCAACACCGCCTACCCCTGCCGTCGAGCAGGTCGCCTACGCCCAGATCACGCGCATCGACGAGGGCAAGCGCGAAGTCACCCTTACCGCCACCAGTGAGGCCGTTGACAGTTTCAAGACGCGTTTCGACTACAACGCCTCCAAGAACGCATTCGCGCGCTGGTGGGGCAACGTCCGCGAGATGCATGCTGGCAAAGCCGTCGGCAACCGTGTCGCCGTCCAGTACGACGATGCCCAGCGCCAGATCGCCGTCACCCTGCGCGTCAGTAAAGGCGCGCAAGACACCTGGGAGAAAGTCCTTGACGGCACGCTGAAAGGCGCCAGTATCGGTGCCGCCAATGTCGTCTGGGAGAAACCGATCGCCCGCGCCGCAGGCGAGGACCCGATCCCCGTCGCGACCTACTATGATCTGGTCGAGCTGAGTCTGGTCGATCATCCGAGCAACCCGGAATGTCGCATCTCCGCGATCCGCGCCCAACAGCCTGATCTGGCCTTGCTCGACGAGATGCCCACCGATGCACCTGCCAGCGTCGCTATCGCGCCATTTGCCTCCAGCGACAGCGCACCTGCCGTGCCCCAAGGTACGGACGTCAACACTGCCGTCCGCCTGGCAATGGGCGAGCTGACCCGTGCGCTGGCTCCGAGTGCCGCCACGACGATGTCCGCCTCCCCCATCACGACGGGAACGAGCATGCACGGCGTTCCCCAGCCGCACAATCCACAACGCGCCGCCAAGGCCGAGCGTGCCGCCGTCGTGCAGCACATCGGCGACCGTGCGGCAGCGTCGGTGCCTGCCTGGAATGGCCAGGAGAATTACGCCGTCTATCTGGCACGCGTCGCCTCGGTGCGCGGTGCCGCCGAGCAGGAGGCGCTACGCGCCTACGACACCGAGATGACGCGCCGCATGGCCGTCGCATCCATTCCTCAGGAGGGGCATATGCCCGAACGCACCCCCGCGCCCGCCACCGCGCAGCGCGCCATCCCCAAGGCCATCTCCGGCAGCAGCGTCTTCGATGGCGCCAAGCCCTCCAATCCGATCACGACGGTCCAGCCCAAGCACGTCGGCCAGCGCGAGATCATCAATACCGAAGATCCCGCCGCGACCGATTTCGGCGTGCCCAACCCCGATGCTGGACGCCCGACGCCTGGCGACGATGACGGCGATCGCCTGACCTTCCCCGAAGATCAGTTTCACGATGGTGGCCACCAGCAGGAGGCCGACTGGGATGAGGGCACCTACGATAGCGATGGCGACGACGATGGCGACGAGGCCGACAAGCCGATGATCAGCAGCCGTCCGCCCACCCCGACCACGATCACCGCTGGGCCACGCACCCCCGATATGCCCAAGGGGCAGCGCGCCGCGCAACCAGACGAGGCCAGCGCCTTCGGCGAGTACGCCACGCTGTTGACCGAGTTCCGCACGGCGCTGGCCGACGAGACACGCGGCGGCAAACGGGTCAGCGCCGCCTCACGCGCCGACCTGCATCATATCCGCGATGGCGCGATCGGCGTCGCTCGCCAGACAGCTGAGCACTGTGGCTGCGCCGATTGCGTCACCCATCCCGTGCTGACGCAGACGCAGGATGCCGAGGATGAGGACGAGTACGACGAGGGCGGCGAGCGCCTGGCCACGGCGTCGGTCGAACGCGCCATGGCCACCCTCACCGAGCAGATGACGACCCAGTTCGACAGCGCGATGCAGAAGTTGTACCGCTCGCTCGACAAGCGTATGCGGATCATCGAGCAGCCCGACGCCGACACGAGCCGTGCCGTCGCCGCCGAGACCGTCCGTGCGCTGGATGCGACGCGCCAGGCCGTGGAAGCGGTCGCCTCATCCGTTGGGGGACTGGAAGCACGCCTGGAGCAGATCGAGAATCAGCCGCAGACCGGTGGACCGATGGGACCAGGGGCCTTCGTCGCCGAGAAGCGCGTCGCCTTACACGCCGAACCACCACGGGGCGTCGACCTCGCCGAGGTCATCCGCAGCGCCGCCACTAGCACCGATAGCCGCACCCAGCTGGACGCCTTCGGCCAGATCTGGGCGGCACAGCAGGCGCAAGAACAGCGCATGGTGCCGCCGATCCCGCAGTTCGGTGCTCGCCCTGCACCCCGCACTCGCTGAGCCACAGCACCGCTGCTGACACCAAAAAAGAACAGCATCGCCGCCCCGCGTAGACAACGCCGGGGCGGCATCGTTATGGAGGAACCCATGTCCATCACTGATGACACCATTGGCCTGATGCGCAACGCGCAGGCCGATGTCACCCGCGCCGGTATCACGACAGGTACCAATCTCGTCGGCTACGAGCTCGAAGCACCCGCCAAGGTGATCGTCCCGATCATCACGCCACTGATCAACATGTTGCCACGGAAGCAAGGCTCCGGCAACCCCGTCGCGCACTGGAAGGCCATCACCTCGTTCGACACCGCACGGTCGATCGGTGTGACGACCGAAGGCAACCTGCCCTCCTCGGTCATCTACCAGGAAGCCGATATGCAGAACCCCTATCGGACGATCTCGCTGATGAACTCCGTGTCGTTCGACGCGCAGTGGGAGGGTCGTTCGCTGGAGGGCGACCTGCGCTCGCGGCGCGTCGGCGAGCTGCTGTATCAGCTCAAGACGCGCGAGGAACTCTGGGTGCTCAATGGTTGCCAGTACCTGATGCAGCCCCCCGCGCCGATCGTCACGACCGCCACCACGGGTGGCCTGACCACGGCGGGGACCTACTACGTCGCCGTCACCGCCGTCAACGCGCAAGGCGAGTCCGTGATGTCCAACACGACGGCTATCACGACCACCGGCAGTACCTCGACGATCGCGGTGCAGGCGTTCACGGTGCCGTTCGCCAGCTACTACAACGTCTACATCGGCACGACCAATGCCCGCGCCTCGCTCTGGCTCCAGGCGTCGATCTCCGGTGTCGGCAATGCGCCGCAGCCCGCTTACAACGCCTCCGTGATCCTGCTCGGTGGCCCGACGACCACCGCTGGCGAGATCCAGGGACCGATCGTCTCGGTGACGCTGGCCCTGGCCGTCGTCTCGGCGACGACCAACCCGCCCGCCACCAATGGTGCCAAGAGCTTCGTCGATGGCAGTGGCAATATCCTGATGTTCGACGGGCTGATCAGTCAGGCACTGCTTAACAGCACGACCGCCAACGGCCTCACCCTGGGCGCACAGGTGATCCAGCCCGCCGCCACCAATGGCGTGATGTCGCTCAACGACCTGACGACGCTGCTGATGAACCTCTACAACCAGGCGGCAGGCGATCCAGACTTCCTTGTCATGCACCCGATCCAGAGCAACAAACTCACCAACCTGACGATCGCCGCCGGCCAGACACGCTACGTCGTCGAGGCGGCCCAGCCGCAGCAGAGCGGCAAGCTTGTCTCGCAGTACCGCGTCACCCACTTCCTGAACCAGGCGACGGGCAAGGAGATCCCGATCATCGTCGATCGCTACTGCCCGGTCGACACGATCATGGCGCTGCCGATGTCGATCCCCTTCCCCGCCAACGACATCTCCTCGGCGATCGAGATCGAGACCAACCGCGAGTATTGGGGCATCGACTATGCCATCACCGATAGCTCGTATAAATTTGGCGATTATGTCAACGAGTGCATCAAGGTCTATTACCTGGGTGGCCTCGGCATCCTGCGCGGCATCACGCCCGCCGTCTGATCAACCGCACACGGTGGGGGCGACGCTCCCATCGTGTGCCATAAAGGAGCGCAGCGATGCCCATTACTCCCCCACCTACGGGTGGCGCATCCGTCCCCTCGGCGCTCGTGCCAGGCAGTACTCAGGCGGTGATGCTGCAAGCGTCGCGCGCCGTCTACGATCCGGCGACGGGCCTGTGGTATGGCCCACTCGTGCACACGATCGCCGACCCTCTCACCGGGCAACAGGTGACGGTGGCGCAGTTCCACAATGCCGACAACCAAACCTTGCCGACGACCTCGTATGGTCTGCTGGCGGGCGGCGTCACGCAGCTGCTGAACCCGCTCGGCAACCTCGATCGGCAGCGCTCGACCGGCTTCGATGGCATCCCCGCCAGCGGCGTCTCGACCGGCGCGGCGCAGTTCCTGCAACAGTTGCAGACGACCGCGACGGGCGCGATCACGATCAGCACGGCCAGCGCGACGATCACCCCCGCCGTGATGACGGGGGTGCAGGTTGGTGCGCCGGTGATCCTCGACTTCGGCACGGCCAATCAAGAGAACGCCTTCATTACGATCCTGCCCAGCGGCACGACCGCGACGGTGGTGCCGACGAACGTCAGTGGTCTCAACCCCGCCTTCAAATTTGGCCACTCCGGCACGTATGCCTTGGTTGTCAACACCTACAACCAGGAACGCGACGCCAGCGGCGAGCTGGATGGCGCGACGGGCAAGGGGACGGCGGTCGCCGCCGAGTACGAATACAATGGTGGCGGACCCGGCGGCGCGAACTATGACCGTGAGCGCAACCTCAACGGCAAGGCGCAGCAGATCACGACGATCAGTGCAGGCGGCACGGTCGGCATCGCCACCGCGACGCTCACCGTGGCGACGGGCTTGCAGCCGGGTCAGCCCGTGTTGCTGACGGGTGGCACGAGCGAGCTGGTCTACACGGCGATGAACTATACCGCTGGCAGCACGAGCGTCACCTTCGCGACGACGATCGTCAATGCCAGCCATACCGGCGCCCAATGGGACAGCTTCGTCGCGACGGGTGTCGGCGCGGGCAACATGACCCCCTTCGGTCTGGGGATCGAGGTCGCTGGTCTCTACGACGCGACGGCGGGCGCCTACCAGCTGCTGCAAGGGCGGCTAGGGGTAGAATACAGCACCGTTGGTGGCTCGGCGACGCTGCCCATCGCGGCAGGGGTCGTCGGCAATACGGTGGTGAAGGGCACATCAGGGCGGCTCTGCCGCGTGGTCGTCACCACGACCGGCACCAACCCCATGCAGATCTTCGACAATGCCTCGACGAATTCGGGCACGATCATCGGCGCGTTACCCGCCTCGCCAGTGGTCGGTACGGTCTATGACTTCCAGTTGCCCGCAGCGGCAGGCATCACGGTGGCGGGCAACGCCGCCAACCCCGCCATCACCGTTTCGTATTACTAGGAGTGGCTCCATGGCGACCTTCAGCGTCTACGCCGATGTCCTCGACTACCTGCAAAACGCGACCGCCGCCGTGGAGACCGCGACCCTCGTCGGCGGCAACGCCCAGCTGAGTGCCGCAGCCACACTGGGCGCCGTGACGCTCAGTATCTTCAGCGCCAACGGTGCCGCCTTCGGCGCGACCTTCCCGTTACATGCCTGGCTCCTTGACGGCCCCAACGGCGAGGTCGTCAGCATCACCGCGTTGATCAGTGGCACGGTGACGCTGGCCACGCCGACGCTGGCGGCACACGGTGCGGGCGTCAACCTCGTCAGCGCGGGGACGCTCGGCTGTCTCGCCGACACGCTCGTGCGTGCCAGTCGCCAGGTCGAGCGTATCTGCCACCAGGGATCGACCGGCACCCCCGATCTCTCGCTGTATGCCAAACCGCGCAGCGAGCTGTACCGTGGTCCCTCTCTGCGCTGCGCCTTCGATGTCGATAACACGCTGCTGATCCGCCCCTACCACTTTCCCGTGCAGGCGGTGACGTCCGTCCAGGTACAGATGGGGGCCAATGCTCCCGTCACGCTGGCGACGACCTATCAGGCGCTGCCCTACGGCGGCGCGACGGTCGAGATCCCGTACGCCCAGGTGCAGGGCCAGGCGGCGGCGATCAACTTCCTCAGTCGCCCCTTCAGCCGCGCGCTGGGCCACTATGTGACGCTCGGCTATACGGGTGGACCGTGCCTGACCGCCAGCCTCGCCGATGTGCCGCAGCAGATCCGTCAGGCGACCTTTCACCTGACGACCGATCTGTTGTCCAACCGCCTCAACCCGCAGGGAGCTGCCAATGTGCATCGAGGCGACTTCTCGTTCGATGCTCGTATGCGCGGCGATACCAGCGGCAAAAGTATCAATGTGCTCGATGCCGAGCACGAGCTGCAAGAGTACATGACGCCCGTGGGGTTCTAACTATGCGCTTCACCACCGTCACCCTGCAACGTCCCGAGGGCACCGTCCTCCAGACAGGTATCCAGGTGCAGGTCGATCAGACCGGCGAAAAAGAGGCGCATGATCACACGCAGGCGTATCTCTTTCACGGCGGCGACCTCTACAAGATCACGACGCTGTGGATGCCGCTCGTGCCGATTCGTCGCCAGGATCTACTGGTCGATGAGCAGTTCACCGACGAGGAGACGGGCGCGCCGCTTCGCTATCGGGTGGTCGGGCGCCCCAAGACCTATCCGTACTCGCACCAGCAATGCTATACCGAGACACCCGTGGGCAACTAGGGAGGCGACCCGATGGCTGAGTATGTACTTGAGTTCGACGCGGCCTCGATCGCCCGCATGCGTGCCCTGATGATTGCCTCTGCCTCGTTCGAGGGCTTCTATCGTACGGTGATGCGCGCCTGTGTCAATCAGGTCAAGACCCGCGCCATGCTCAATGCGCCCGTCGACACGGGCACCTTACGACGCGGTATTCGTGGCATCGTCGAGTCACCGTTCCTAGGCGTTGTTGGCGTGCTGGCTGCGGTGCCCTATGGCCGTCGCCGCGAGTTTGGCTATGACAACCAGACCGACGCCCTGGGTCGTCATTATACGATGGACCCGCTCCCTGGCACCGTCTCCGCCAGTGGCGATCTGGCACGCAGCCATATGTTCTATCTGCGCCGTGCGCTGATCGACTCCGAGCCGTTCATCGCTAACGCCTTCAAGACCCAACTGATTCTTACGCTCAACCGAATGGCGGTCTAATCCATGCCGAGCCAAGCGCAGACCTTCACCGTCCTGAAAGGCGTGCAGACCTTCGTGCAGACCAATTTCCTGGTTGGCGGGGTCTCGCCTTTCAGCCCGTTCAGCGCAGCCGACGCGACCAAATACGGCACGACCAACGCCATCTATTGTGGTGTGCCGAAAGATATCAAGGCCGCCTATCCGCGCCAGGTATGGATCGTGCCCGTCGGCGACAAGCCCGTGCGCCACGCCGTCGGCGGCAAGGTGTGGGACGAGCAACATCTCTTCATCAACGTGCTCTACAACAATGTCGCCGACTGGTATCAGACGTTCCAGGACATCTGCACCGCACGCGACGCCTTCACCGCCGTCCTGCTGCAACATGCCCAGCTGCCCGGCGTGCCGATCGTCGTGGCCAGCAAACTCGACCATGCCTCCGCCCCCAATGGCTACCAATTCGAATCGGCCATCGGCGCCGACTGGCAGTGCTGGGGCTTCACCTGGTGGCTACGCCAGGAATACAACGTCGGCCCGATCGTCTCCTAGGAGTGTTCCCCCATGCCCAAGAAATCCGACGCGGCCCTGCCCGCGCCGTCCTCTCTCTGTGTCCATCTGGCGGGCGGCGGCTTCGTGCCGGGTCTCGGGTTCCTGGGCCAGGGCACCTTCCAGGCCGAGCAACTGCCCGATGGCACCTATCGCTGGCCCGTCGTGACTGCGCCGGACCCCGCACCGGACGTGGCGGTTGCCGCGCCGGACCCTGTGCCCACCGAGGTAAGTGATCATGCCTAATTCCGCCGCCAAGAGTGTATCGGGCATCGTCGTCGAGGCGGGCCAGAGCGGGCAATACAGCCTACTCACGGCCACCGCGACCAGCGCCCTGCCCGTCTCACTCACGACCCCTCTCCCTGCCAGCGCCCTCACTGGCATGCGCCTGGTGATCGGCGTATTTGGTCACACCACGGTCGGCACGATCACCGTGACGGGCACCGCCGTCAATAGTGGCGCCGCGCTGAGCGAGACCAGCATCAGCATCCCCCTGCAGGAGACCCCCGGCAACGTCTATTTTTATACGACGACCAATGTCTTCGCGGCGGTCAACGCGTCGGGCATCACGATCGGCAGCGGACTCAGCGGCGGCACGATCGTGATCTACGGCGTGCAGGCCGCCAAGCGCATGATCGTCGGCGATGTCAAGGTGGACGACAAGCGCAAGGACTATCAGCCGATCCACCAGCGTGGCGGCGTCGACGAGATCTACTATAACGTGCCGCTCAGCGAGGAGCCGATGCTGGAGATCAGCACCGCCTACTATCCTGACGACTCGTTGTTCCTGATGCTCGGTGGCTACAATGGCGCGACGGTCGGCACGAGCATCCCGGCGGTCCCCATCGCTGTGCTGGCCTCGACCCCCTGCGTCACCGCCAATACGGCCTCCGCCGCGCTGCAACCGACCGCCCCAGGCATGGTCCTGCAAGTGACGCTCGGTGGGACCCCGGCCACCGCCGCGACGATCAGCGTCACGGGCACCAACCTGTATGGCGAGACGATCAGCGAGACGATCGTGCCGAATACCAAGGTGGCGGGTGTCTATACGTCGAGCAACGTCTTCGCGACAATCGCCACCAATGGCATCGTCTACGGCGCCTTCGGCGGCGCCTGCACGCTGGTCGTCGGCGCCGTCTTCGGCTGGAGCCAGGCGGCGGCGGCGGGACCGAACTTCAACCTCGCGACCTTTGCGTTGGAGAACTACGATAGTGTCGGCTCGTTCACCGCGCCCTACTGGTTGCTTGACGAGTGGGTCATCGAGGGCGGGATGGACAAGGAGCTGAAGGTCACCTTGAAGGGTCCCTGTCAGTCGATCTATCCGGTCGGTGACCCGACCAACGCCAACAACCAGATCACGACCTTTGCCCAGACGCTCGACGAGGTGATCACCGGCTGGAGTGCCGTCGCCTACCTCGACAACGTCAGCGCCACCCCCGGCACGACGCCGACCCTCGATCTGGTCGACTTCAAGGTGACCTGCAAGCTGGGTGCGGTGATGAAACACACCTCCGCCTGGAATCCCCCGTTGCGCAAGCCCAGCCGTGCCTACCTGAAGCGGCGGCGCATTGAGGTCGACGTCACCTTCGACATGACCAACACCACTTTCCAGCAAGAGTACCTCAACGGCTTCCGCGCCAACAAGCGCCGCGTGTTGCAGCTCCAGATCCGTGGACCGCTGATGGGCCAGGTTGCGGGCGTCAATTCCTACCTGGGCACGACGATCACGATCCCGCTGCGCTGGGCCAACGACGCCACCCGCGATTTCACCAAAGAGAATGTCGACCTCAAATTGAAGGGCATCGGCTACTACGAGCCAGCGCTGGGCTATAGCCATCAGCTGACCTGGTTCACACGCCTGCCCAACTGGTAAGTGCTATTCCGCAACGGGACGACACGCAGTAGCGCCCCGAGAAAAGAGTCCCCCATGCCCCGTTTCACCAAGCAATCCGAGTCACAGACCCTCGACCTGCATGCCCCCTGGTGGGGCGATGCCACCGAACCTGCACCGACACCCGTCACGACGCGCACGGGCCACAAGACCGCCGATGGCGAGTGGGAGTGGATCGAGGCGACCAGCGCACAGCGCCATGTCGAGCGCGTCACGGTGCGGCGCACGATGACCGAGCGCGATCAGCAGCTGATCACCGAGCAGCTCTTCGCCAAGTTCCGCCCTGTCAAGGGCGGCGGCGTCGATCCCAAGCGGATGGCCAAGACGCGTGTCTACACATTCCTACGTGCGATCGTCGAGATGACCGACGAGACGGGCCACCCGGTGGTACTCTCCGAGGCGCTGCTGGCCGACATGCGCAAGGCGGATGCCGACTTCCTGAATGCGGCACTTGATGACCTCAATGAGCCAGCCGTGCCCGTCCTGCCACAGGACGAGGAGATGGCTTGGAAGATGAGCGAAGACGAGCACTTCCAGGACGATGTGGAGGCCACCAGCCCCGAGGGCCAGGCGAAGCGCTCCTTTCGTGCGGCTCGTCAAGTCGTGCCGATCCGGTAAACGGCCCGACCTCACTGACCCACGGTTGCCCGCCGTCGCCGCTGCCATCCGCGAGTACGATTTGCTGAAGATCTTCGGCTTCGGCGCGGGCGGGCTGTGGGCGGCCCCCGCGTCGCTCGTCGAGCGGCTGTATCTGGTCCTGCTCGCCGAGGGCGAGTTGGAGAAGGAGCGCGCATCCGAGCAGGAGCGCAAGATCCGATCACAGGAGCAGTAGCCATGACACTCTACCCTGACGATATCCCTGAAGACGTGGCAGTACCAGCGGCACCGATCAATCCCGACTATCAGGCGATGGACCGCGCCAGCCGCCGCATGCACGCGGCGCACGCCCACCTCACAGGGAGAGACCATCCCGATCCGGCGATGCTGGCAGAGATGGCGAACTTCGACGAGGAGTTGGCGTTGGTGCAGGCGCTGTCGGGCTACGACTCGTACTGCTATGCGTTGGCGCAGGCCCCCGACTTCGTTGAGAAGTTGCGGGTCCATCTGCGCGCCCAACGGACAATCGACCGTGATCGGGTGACACACCCGTAGTGTCGATTGACGGCGGTTGCTGGTTCGGCCAGCCAGGCGGATCGTGCCCGCCTCGCCGTCACCGCGCCCGAACGCCGGACCTGCGCGTCTCGGACGAATGCCGTGGGGAAAAGCGGCAGATAATCGTCCGAGTACCAGAGTGGCGGTTCGTCACCGTCATGGAGGTACGCCTACGGGGTACATGCTATCGAATCATCTATGGTACTTTCTGTACAAATACTTGCGGCTGACCTGGCATCGAAGGTCATTGCTCGATTTGGCCAGAACGCAATTGATTCGCTTGGCCTAGCAGGAGCTGCCGCTCTTGGTCTAGCAACAGCAATTGCAGCGATCGCTGTTGTCAGTGTGAAAACCGCCACTGACTTCGAGACGCAATTTGCCCGTATATCGGGCCTTACGGGGTCGTCGGCACAGATGGTGGACTTCTACAAGAAGAAAGTCCTTGAACTGTCGCCAAGCTGGGACATGAGCGCGACCGCAGCAAGCAAGGCGCTTTATTTCATTATTTCTGCCGGATTTTCGGGTCAACAAGCGATCGATGTTTTAAACTACTCCGCGAAAAGTGCGACGGCTTCGTTGGCTGATCAGGCGATAGTTGCCGATACACTTACTTCCATGATGAACGCCTACAAGGATAGCAACATCAGTGCTGCCGTCGCCGCGAACGACCTTACCAAGATCGAAGTGTATGGCAAGGCAACCTTGAGTGCATTCTCCGCCAGCCTAGGATTCACGATGGTGACCGGACATGCGGCGGGGTTGAGTATTGATGAAACTTCGGCTGCGGTGGCCACCCTCAGTCAGGTCTCTGGGCAACACGGAATTCGGCGTAAAACGATCTGCGCCCTTGCCGCGTAAGCGGCATGACAAAACCTCTCTGGAAACGGTGAAACTCCCAATGCGCACTGCGTAATGGACAACCCCGTGGGAAGCATGGCAACGACGCCAAGGCACCCGTAGAGATCAAGTGAGAGGCTCCGTACACCGACGTGCGGATGATGCTATGAGCCGACCCTTACAGGAATGTAAGGAAGCTAGCAGAAATGACTAGCTCCGTCGAGCGAGACTCGACGCGTAACAACCGTGATATCGAATGAGTTAGACAACCTGATGCGGTCGATGCTGTCGATCAATGACGTCAGCAAGCGCACCGACGCCCAGTTGAAAGCGATCGGCATTGACGACGCCGCCAATTTCAAGACGGTGGACATGCGTGCCCAAGACCTGGGATTGAGTTTCGACAAACTCACATTCAGTTCGAAAGATTTCATCGGCAAGCTCAAATATTTGGCCGAGATCTCGGGGTACTCGGCGGATCAATACAACAAGACCCGTGCATCCATGATCCTGACGCAGTACGGGCAGATTCAGGCTACGAAGGGGCAGGCCGAGGCCCAGGCGTGGCTCAATATGCAGCAGAATGAAGGCTCGGCCCGCTTCATGAAAATGGTCGGCGGCGCGGCGGCCTTCATCCCCGCGCTCATCCTGCTCTCCGGCAACAGCGATGCCTATAGCAAAAACCTTGAAAAAATGAAAGATCGCACCGATATCGTCACAGGGGCCTTCGATAACATGCGCAACACGACCGGCCAGCAGTGGAAGATGCTGGAGACGCGCCTACAGAACATCGCGATCGTGATCGGCCTGACCCTGTTGCCGTATCTCAAAACCTTCCTGATGGCACTGTCGAATGGCGCCAACCACGTGATGGCCTTCGTCCAATCGGCGGGGGGGTTCGACATGATCGCCTCCGCCGTGCGTGGCCTGGTGGCAATCGTCACGGTGATGCTGATCCCTGCGGTGATTGGTCTCGTCGCCGCGCAGGCCCCGATCGTCGTCGCTTGGTTGTTGCTGATCGGGGCGAGCATCCTGGTCGGCAAAGCGTTGGATGCGTTGGGCGCCCATTTCGGCGGCATCCAGGGATTCATGCGTGACACGGGACCCTTGGCATTGGCATTGAAAGCCGCACTGCTGACGGTGGCGGTCGTGCTAGCGGTCTCGGTCGTCGTCGCGTTGTATAACGTCGCGGTGGCTTCCTGGACGGCGGCGGCGGGCATGCTGGCCCTCGAGGCGCCGTTCATCCTGCTCGTCGTGGTCATCGCCCTGGTCGTCTTCGCCGTGCTCGAACTGGTCACCCACTGGAAACAGGTCACGACCTTCATCCACGGCGTCCTCATCACTGCGCTGCATGCGGTCGGTGACGCCTTGCATCATGTCGTCGGCTACTTCCAGCATCTGGGCGCCCAAATTCAGCGCCACGTGTCCGCCGCCTGGTACATGGCGCTCTATATCGTCCAGTCGGCGATCGCCGCGATCGTCAGCTATGTGCAGGGGTTCGTGCAGCGGATCGTCGACTTCTTCATCTTGCTGTACAATCACAATCACTATTTCCACGATCTCGTCGACGCCATTCATGCGGCGTTCCTGTTGGCGCGTGATCGCGCGGTAGCGATCTGGAATTTCATCCTGACGTGGCTCAAGGATGCGTGGAAGACCGTCCAAGACGATGCGACGAAAGCCTGGGACTTCGTCAAGGAGCACATCATCAAACCGATCACCGATGCACGCGATAAAGTTATCGAGATCGGTGGACATATCTGGAAGGCGCTGCAAGACCTGTGGAAGACAGTCCAAGACGATGCGACGAAAGCCTGGGACGCATTCATCGGTCTCATCACGGGTATCGTGACCAAGATCACCACAGCGGTCAAGACGAATATCACCGACCCCATCAGCAACGCGGTCAGTGGCCTCGTGAAACTTGCCACGACCTGGGGATCGAACCTCCTCGACAATTTCATCTCCGGTATCACCTCGAAGATCCAAGCGGTGAAGGATGCGGCTGGCAAGGTCGCGGGCGCGGTCGGCAACTTCCTCGGCTTCCATTCCCCGTCCAAAGAGGGACCGGGCAGCACCGCTGACAAGTGGATGCCCAATCTGATAGGCATGTTGAGCGATGGCATGATCACCGGGACGCCGCAGCTGCATGCCTCGGCGCTGCGGGCGGCCCGCGCGATCAGTGCTGGTCTCTCGGGCCAGGCGCTGATCGGGATGGCCGTCGCGGGGGGCACTGGCGGATCGAGCAGCGGCTCGGCGCTCGGCGCGTCGGGCGGTGGCACGCTGGTGATCAATGCCAGCTTCCCCAACGCCACTAGTAAAGATGAGATCAAGGCCGCGTTTGCGGACTTGATGACCCAACACGACCGCGCCCTCTGGCGCAAATCACGCACCGCTGGCTATGGCGGCGGCCTGACGAGTAGGAGCTAACCACCATGGCAGCGACCGCGACCATCCTGCGCCTGGGGGCGTGGTTCCCCGCAACCGATACGTTCGGCCCACATCCCGCCTCCCCCACGGGCGCCATCATCGACCTCAACGATGGCATCGTCTTCTCGCTGGTCGATGGCAGCAGCAGCGAGGGCGATGGCCTGGACTGGGGCGCACCGACGCCCAACGTGCTCAGCTCGGGCAATGTGCGCACGACAGGCAAGGCGGTCAAGACGCGCAGGTACAACGACAACCGTACGGTGAAGGTCGCGCTGTTCTGGGGCCAGGGCACGACCTACGCAGGGTGGATCAGCGCGATCCACAACCTGGTCGGTCTCTGCGAGGGCATCACGGCGGAGAAGCCAGCGGCACTCCAGGTGCAGGTGACGGGCGCGAGCACGCCCCTGTATCTGGATGTACTGGAAGCGCATGTCGAGGTCCCCTATAACGAGGCGCTCTGGCAGCAGTTGGTGGAGTACCACCTGACGGTCACACTCACCACCAAGCCCCACTTTCGCGGACCGCTCATCACCCTGCAAAATCTGGCGGACAATCCGGGGTTCGAAGCGCCCAGCGGGCCAGGCGTCACGGTTTTCAGCGACACGTTCAGCACACTCAATGCCTACACGACGCAGAGCGGCAGCGCGCCGACGCAAGATAAAGCGTATTATAGCGATGCCGTACAGGCCGATATGCCGACGACCTACTGGCGCTTCGACGAGACCAGCGGCACCACCGCCATCGACGCGGCCAACGGCAACGCCGCGACGACCGGTGGCACGGTGACGCTGGGCGCGACGGGGCTGCTGACGGGCGATAGTGATACGGGCTACGCCTTCAATGGTTCGTCGAGCATCGTCACCGCCGCGACAACGGGCTGGCTGCCCACGGGCAATCAAGCGTGGACCTTCGAGGCCTGGTTCAAATGTAGTAGTTACACGGGCGCACCCTTCATGCTCTTCTTCCTCGGCACCGGCGCGGGGTCATCGATGTCACGGTGCTATGTCGACGCCAGCGGGAAGGTCAATTTCGATCTGTTCTCCGTCACGGTCACCAGCGCCGTCGCTGCCGCAGGCACCGCACATCATGTCGTCTGTGTCTGGACTGGATCGCTCGCGAGCGTCACCGTCGATGGCATCACCACCAGCAGTGCGGTAACGCCGCTCACGCTGTCGTACGGCTCGTTTACCATCGGATCGCAGACCGGCGTCGGCTTCTGGTTCAGTGGCACGATCGACGAAGTCGCGTTTTACACCGGCACGATGCTCTCTGCCGCGCGCATCGCCGCACACTACCTCGCGGGCCATACCACGCCCGCCACCGCGACCAACAGTATGCTGCTGGCGGGCAACAGCAGCGTCAGCTTCGGCTCGCCGATCTGGGCGGCGATCAACGCGTGGCAGATCCGGTTTCGCTGGGCAACGAATGGCGGGATCTCTGCCTCGTACCATTATACTGATGCGGCACACGAGCTGCGCGCGGAACTGACCGCGACGCAGCTGATCGTGCGCCAGGTGGGAGCCGTGACGCCGCTGCTCGCGACGGTCACCCTGCCGACATCGCTTGTGCCAGGGATACATTACTGGCTGCAACTCACCCAGTTCCCCAGCATCTTGGGAACCAACACGTGGGATATGCCGCCGCAGGTCAACGCCACGCTCTGCTATGATGGCGGAACGGGGATCGGAGGGGGCGGCCTAGCGATCGGGACGGTGCTGGCGACGACGGGCGCGGTGACGACGAGTGATGCCAGCACGGCCACCAGCGGTCCGCCGCGCCTGACGACCGTGACAGCGACGGCGATCGGCCTGGGGATACCCGGCAACCCTCGTCCCGCGCACACGCTGAGCCTCTTCGGTCCAGGTGGCTGGAGCGTCGCCAACAATAGTAGCTCGACGCTGGCCTCCGGCGCATGGGAGCAACAGGCGTTGGATAGCAGCGTCAATGCCAACTTGTACACGGGTGGTCCGGTGCAGAGCTTCGGCGCGGCACGGCTCGACCTCGGCCCCGTCGGCACGATCAATGCCAGCTGGATCAATCTCGATATCACCACGCCGAACACCGTTCTGGCGACGGGGATCGTCCCGGTGACGGGCCACATCTATCTCGCCTCGGCCTGGGTGCGAGCGCCGTCGATCAGCAACACGGCGGTCCTCAGCCTGGGGATCGCCACCTATGCCGGTTCTACCGCCATCACGACGCTGTCCTCGGTGACGGGGCCGCAGAGCGGTTGGGTGCAGTTGACGGGCACCTTCACGGCGCCCAATGGCCTTGGCCAGATCGCGGCGGCGATCACCGTCAGCGATCTGGCGGGGGCCTCAGCTGGGCGATCCGTCTGGATCGAGAATGTGCAGCTCTGGGATAGCACGCAGACGGGCAGCACGACCATGCCGTACTGTGAGCTCTGGTTTCCGCAGGCTCCGGCGCAGGTGACGCTCTCGGGGCTGCTGGGCGACGTCAGCGCGCCCGCCACGGTCTGGCTCAGCACGTATCTCACGGCACTCGCGCTCGCTGGGACGCAGTTCAGCATCGCCATCGGTCGGCGCGCCCATGCGACGCGCGGCGCGCAGCTCGTCGGCGCGCCGCTGACTTATACCTCCGGCGGCAAGATCGGCGTCTACACGCTCGACGCGACGGCCTATGGCGGCTACACGATCACCTATAGTAATGCCGCTGGCGTGTCGGCGTTGCAGCAGACGGTCTGGTCGCCGGTCAGCGAGCCGAGCCTGCCGGTCGGCGTAGTGCTACAAGGGACCTATCACCTCTTCAATCGCTACCAATCGACGCAGAGCGCGCCGCTGATCAAACAGGTCTTCGTGCGCCCATTGACCTTTCAGAGTGCGGCGCAGAGCCTCGTCGGCGGCTTCGCCGTCATCGCCTCCGCCTATGGCGCGTACCAATACCCGCTGACGGTGCCCAACGCCTGGACGCTCGTCGACGCAGGACAACTGCAACTGCCGCCATTCCCGATCGGCGCGTTGGCGACCTGGGGGGGGACCTACCTCATCCCGACTGCCGAGTGGTCCGATCCCAACAACGCCAACCTGCTGGGTAACTGGCAGGCCTATCTGCCGGTCGATGGCAGCGTGATCCTGGCGACGGTCAACAATCCGTCGAACTCGATCGTGTTTTTGAGCGGGATCTTCTCGGTCTTCAACGATGGGGTCGGGGCGCAGGCGGGCTACCCGACCCCCTGGACGATCGCGGCCAATAGCAGCACGCTCGTTGGCCCGAACAAATCGGCGGGTGGACCTGGCACGAGCGTCAGCGGCACGCTCAATATCAACGCGACGGGCGACAGCTACCTGACGCTCGATCCGACGCTGCTGGGTGGTGTCAACCAGATCTGCGCGATCTACACCGATCAGAACGCGTCGATCTTTCCGGCGCGACTGACCATCCAATATACCCCGCTCTACAACTACCCCAAGTGAGGCGCACATGGCGTTGCATCCACGGCTCGCGCTGTATACCTATAATAACGTGGTCACGGCGCTGGCACGCAGCGACTGGAGCGCCGCGATCGAGGGCCTGCATCTGACCACCAATGCCCAGGGCGGCTGGGGCGAACTGACGACCCAGATCAAGATCAAGGATGCGCGGCTGCTGCCTCCTGAGCTGCGCGCCTTCAGCAAGATCGTCGTCACCGACGGACCTTTCATCGTTTTCAGCGGACGGATCGACGAGCCAGGGACCGTGATCACGGCAGACAGTGGCGATGTCGTCGCGATCACGGCGATGGGCGCGGCGACCGTCCTCAAAGACGATCCGCGTGACTTCACCTATACCAACCAGACGGCACAGGCGATGCTCGCCGACCAGATCGCCCAGCGCGCGAGCTATCTGCCGTTCGATCCGGACACGGCGCTGATCCTGCCAGCCGCCCCCAGCGCGACCTTCACGCGCCCTTATAATGGCAAGACGATCGAGGAGGTCCTCAATGATCTGACGCCAGGGTTGGGCGACTACGCTTGGCAAATGTGGGATCATCCGCGCAACCGCGACGTGGCGGCCTTCCCTACGTG
>LDNN01000010.1_pt1 | contig 42610 bp, 49 predicted proteins | sample 350691 | NCBI WGS metagenome assembly LDNN01 (sample SAMN03646984, study PRJNA283341) | glacier metagenome | biome: Icesheet; feature: ENVO:00000133; material: cryoconite; isolation source: sample CY1 0.2 micron filtrate containing viruses sediment from cryoconite holes ...
TAATACAATTGTTGTAAAACAATAACTTAACTGCCTTTATAAGCAGCTTACCAAGCTGTTTGTGTGCTTAAATAGGCCGCAAATAGATTAACACGAAAGCTTTAAGCGAATGGCTTGAGAAATGTTTGGCTTGGTTATGCGCCATACAAAAGCAATACCTTCTCACCTCTTATTTACGTTCATGTTCTATTGTTTTTATTGGGGTATTTTGGTTAGGTTGATTAGGTAGCACGATGGTATATCCTGGCTTATTGAGTGTATTGTTATTGATTTGAATATTGACTGCATTACGTCCGTCAATACCTTCGATGAGTTGAACTGCTTTAAGCCGCACGGTTTTAGTTGCTGGGCTATTATCACCTTCATCATCACGAATTTGAATAGATGTTGCAAGATTACGTGATTTTTCAGATTTGCGTCTATCTTCGAGTTTTTCGTTGATATGGGCGATAAATAGGGGTGATTTTATAATTTCCCGTGCGTTTTTTAATCTCATACCTGTTATTTTTGCTGCTTCGTCTGAATTGAGAGGCCAATATGGTTTTATATTGTGTTTTGCGGCTTGTTCTTCAGTCGCTCCGTAGACCATAAGCTCTGCCATATCGATATGTTGCTCGGTTAGGGCTGGCAAATTATCAGGCTTGCGTCTCATGTTAGAGATAGCGATTGGCTTGCCTTCCTCTGCTATTTCTGTAGGTTTATGTTTAGTCATTTTATACCTTTAATTGGCTTCACGCGTGATAGGGTTAAATTTGATTATTTTCTCATTTTTTGTTTATTTTGCAATCTTACATTTTGCCAACGTAATTGAGCTGCATGTCGTGCGCTTGCTCTAATTTCTAAAGCAGATAATTTAGCAACTCTATTTTTACCACCTTTTGAGCTTGATATATCTCTTATTTTTTTAAGCTTATTAATGGAAGCCTTTGTTATTTCGTACGAATTTGAATGCGAAGTCATACTTCGCACAAGCACCAATCGCAATCCTAGCGCACCTAGCATTGAGCCAAATGAAATGGAGCCGAATTTACGCATTTTGCATTCGAGCTTACCTGTATATCCTGTAGGTAAGCCCGCGATCTCATCAATTTGTAATTGTGAAAGCCGCAACTCTTTGCGCCGTATTATAAGCAACTGACAATAATCTTCGTATTCGATGCACGATCCCAAACAAGCTGGGTGAGCCTCAATATCTTGTAAAGACACGCTACATCCTTTTGAAAATTGATGTATCAGCTAGCAATGTGGTGAGCCATTGGTATCTGATTTGAGCTTAATCCGTCAATGGTTTTATCTCTAAAAATAATAGCGTCAACACCGTCTACACCTAGGGTGGGGGGGTAGTGGTGTAAGAGGTTAATATCTATATACCCCCCCCCTAGTGTTGACACCATTATATACACCTATATATACCCCCCTATATATATATAATACAATGACTTATAAATTAAAATGGCGTCAACATGGCGTCAACATTTGCCGTTGACGCCGTTGACGTCATTTTCCTAATAAGCTAAAACATGTTGCATTTAAGCAACAAAAAAGCCCAAAGCCAAAGCTTTGAGCTGAAATGGCGTCAACAGATGTTGACGCCATGTTGACGCCATGTTGACGCCATTTTGATAAAATGTGCACGGTTATAAACTATGCACATATATTTTTCAAAAACTCCGTTTCTTTGGCGCACGCAAACGGGGCGGGTATTTCTAACAGCGGAATGCTTAAACAATAGCATAAAAAATTCAAAAAAGAAAGTTAAAAATAACTACAAATACCTATTGGCATACACAGTCAATGACTGTATTGTGTATATATAGCAAGGCAATCAAGTTTTAGTAAATCGGAGTAGAGACAATGACAAAAGCACCGGTAGAAATAACAGTTACAGTTGTTAATAACAATACTGACACAATTTGGAATAAATTAGCCGCGCGTCTTGGGCGTGAACCAACAAATGCTGAAGCTAAAGCGGAAGTAATTCGCATTTTAAAAGACAGTAGATCGTGAAAAAATTTAAAGCGAGATAGATTAGCGTCATAATAGAAAGGATTAAGATGATGAATCAAGTTTCAGAAAATTTAAGGCATTTAAGAGAGGCATTAAGAGTTCCAACTGAAAAAGAATGCTTGGCGGCGGTTAAGAAATTTGGCGGTTTTTTATCGTCAATAGAAAATCAAACAGAAAAAATGTGTTTAATTGCAGTAAATCAATTTCCACAAGCCTTAAGACATGTAAAAGATCAAACACTTAAAGTGTGTATAGTTGCAATAACAAAAGACGCAGGTGCAATTTCCTACGTACGAAATCAAACCGATGAACTTTGTCTTTTAGCAATTAATAAAAATCCTCATAGTTTAGTCCACATGAAAAATCCAAGTTTTGAGGTTTGCAGCATTGCATTCAAAAAAAATCCGTTCGTGGTATCAAATATTCAAAACCACAAAAGAAGAAAAGAGTTTGAAATTATTTATAATAATTGCAGAAATTCATGAAAATTTTCACCATCATCACCCTTGTTGCTCTAGCATGGCTTACCCTTGACGAATGGGAATTTACAGATTTTGATAAGCGCATGGAAGGCGATGCTTTTGACACTACTCACGCAAGCCATTGGCGATATGCCCCACAACCACCAAAGGAAACACCCAATGTTTGACGACCGCGATATAAAATACGACAACCACCGCCTAAACATGGCCATTGTAATTGGTGTTTTAATTGTTTTCGCCCTTGTCGTGGCCGCCGCCGATAAAATCGCTAGTTGGCTATGACACGCGCCCTCGATCACATATTAGATATTTTCATGCGAGCTGAAATATACCAATTCGTGCGCATGTTACCTGCCTACAGTGTGCCATTCATATTGGCATTTTTAATATATAGATCATTGAAAAAAGGACGATAAAAATGGAATATTTTGCAGAAGCTATTATCGGTGCAATAACGGGTGTAGTCATAACTGGCATTTGGTGGATTAGTGAATTTTATTATAAACGGCATTTAAAACGCATTCGTGATGAACACGATCCATATTAGTAATAACAATTACGCTATACGAAAGAAAAAACATGACACCACTTGAAATAACAGCCGCTAGAGCCACACTAGGGCATCTATGGGGGCTTAATCGCCCCCTTACAAAAACTGAATTAGGGCGGGCACTAAAACTAAACGCTCAACGCCCAAATGATACTGTTTTACAATGGGAAAATGGCGAACGAGCTATTTCTGGCATTTTGGAAACTGCCATTAAAGCCATGTTGGCAGGTTACAAACCAGAGCATTTTTAATTTGCCAATGAAAAACTTTTTATCGTAGTCCCGTTTTTTGCTTTCTCTTCAAAGCAATAAATAGTGCCAGAGGCTTCCATTGCAGCCAGCACCCGCTTCAAATCATCAGGATTACGCACATAACGAAACAAGCACCTGTGCAATATTCTGTAACTTTCCGCTTTTTTTGTCAATCGTTGTCTGATTTTAATCTCCAACTTGGCCGCATTCAGCTCCTCAGTCATTTGCGTTTCGCATTGATGCGCTGTCCAGCTTGAGGATTGCCATGCAACACGTGCTGCCCATTCCATTGTGCTTTGGCTAATCTTTGGATTGAGCAAATCAATACCAGCCGCAACAATGGTTGCTAAACGCAGCGCAATTTCTGCCGTGCGCGCATAATATTCGCCCTGCTCGGTTTCATCATCAATGGCGACAATGCAACGCGCCAGCAACTCATCATACACACGTTTTGCCGAAGGCTCAGCAAATGGTACAACCTGTGGTTCAATTTCAAAATCACCCGTATAAGCAATCACCTGTTCTTTGTCGCCGTACGCCAATAATTTGAGCCTATCCACAATCTCAGGCGGCACAATACGCTTATTAAGCGCAGGATCGCACACTGGTGCGCGCGCCCCGCCATCAATCACTAAAAATCGATTGAGAAATCCATTGCTCACGTCAGTACCAGAGAGCGAGCTAATGAATTCATCCTTGGTGCTAGAGCCAAGCATCGAGAATGCAACTGCTGCAACCTCCACGCTCGCAGAGGCTGCCCAGCGCGGTGTTTTATACGATTGAAACGACAATCCCCAAATATTACGCATTACATCCGATATGCCGCGTGAATGAGGATCCGCATTTTTAGAATTGACGCGCTTTAAAAAAGCACCATATTCATCTTGGCAACACACCGAAATCGGACATTCTGCAATGTGATTAATCATTGCACTCATTGACATGAATGAGGGTGGGCCATGACAACGCGCATTGCCGCAAGATTGCATTAAACGCTGCACACAATCTTGCGGATGCTGCTTACCACTGCCAGTGGGTGCAAGTGAAACAATATATAAATGCGTCCCGCACCCCGTGGGACTAACCAAACGACGAGCAATCAATGTGCCAACGCTCACCAATGCTGCAGCCAGCGCAAGAGGACGCGAGGGTTGCCGCGCACTGCTCACAATCCATTCAATAATCTCGCCAACAAGACCCGGCACATAAGTCAAATCAACATCAAACCCAACAGGTTCAGGCGGCGCACTGGTTGCAGAATATAAAACCTCTCCCGTTGCATCACTAATCACATCGCCATCCGCCGTGATTGTATGCGTGGGTAATGTCAAATTAATCACAATGCCAGGATATTGATCGTCAATCTCTTGGTTCGCAGGGATCGGCGCAGGTTTGCTTAAACCTGCGTTCCAGCCGCTCTCTAGTGTTGCCTTACAAGCCGCATACCCATCCTCTTTCATTAACCCATTCGCCTCGCAACACGCCATTAAATGCGCAACACACTGGTTTGCGTCAATCCAACCATGCGCGGCCATGCCAGCCAGCCGCATAGCCGCATTATTCAAACCTTGATTGCGTGAGCCTTTGTGCTCAGATGACAAATCATTGCAAATATGATCAAGCGTGTTTTCAGCGTAACGTTTATAACGCCCTGTAGGTTGCGTTTCATTTTGCGGTAGTACGACCACGCTGGTAAGCGCAACAGGTCGCGCAACTTTAGCCGCATCGCGTTCAACCTCATTGAGCGCGCCAATCAGCAACGCGCATTCATTTAAGACAGATGTAATTTGATCTTCCGTTACTTTTGTCAAATTTTCTATCGCAATGTCAGATAAATCACCGTTGCGCCATTCATAATCCATGCCGTCTGGATGCATACCATAGCCAACAAATTGTTGGCCAGCTCCTAAAACCTCAATTTTACAGGCATCCTTGCTGATAAACCGCTTTTTAGGTTCTCCAACACGCGCCGCATAAACCAATAAACGCTTGCCACTGCCTGCGCGATACCGCACAGGTGCATATCCAAGACGCTCTATAACCAAAGCGTTGATCTGATCTGATAAACCAGTATCAGCAACATCAATATCAATACAGCGCAAGCCAGCGCACAAAACACCCGTGGATAGCGCATGACGAGAAACAGAACGCGGCTCAATTAAAGCGCGTTTTTGCCAATCAAGACCCTCCGGCACTTTCAAACCTGTTTTAACACCAACAGGTTTATAACCCATTGCCCAAAGACAACGGCGCAGCTCAAGCACATCAGACATTAAAAATGGTTTCCTGTGAAATCAAAAAGGTGTTTTATCGTCTTTATTGCCCCATAATTGCATATTCAAACTTCGTGAATAATGCACCATGAATTTGCGCTGAATATCGTTAAACTCACCATCCAATGCAGCCCGTTCAAGAATAGCGTCAAGTGCCACATCATCAACTAATGATAAATCAGACAAACCATGCTTGTAAACCGCCGCTAAACTAGCGCAGATACACGGCATCAGAATAGATTTTACACCGTCATGAATAGCAATCATTTCAATGCGCTCTTGCTCTGTTTTAGACATATTAAACACCTTTTTTGAAATTGAAACGCACTCTAAACACACCCACATAGGTGTTTTTTTGTAATAAAAATCAACCTGCCCAACCGCCGCCGCAGGTTTAGCGCAACACGCACACGCCACAGGATTAACGCTTTGCTTGCCAAAGATAAGTGTCATTTTGTTATCCTTGACAATTGACGTTAATCATTTTTAATAGTTAATCCACTAAAATTCATGCCGCTAATTCCTCTTCAACTATTTTTAAATGATGTTTAGCATCTAACTCATACACGCGATTACCGCGCTCAAATCGTCGCGCTTTAACACGCCAATACTGGCCATCACGCGCCACCTGTATCCACGTTCGAGTAGGTTCAACAAATGCGCTTAAGGCGTCTTCAATCGTTTCTGGCGGAGCTAAAGAGCTAATAGACTTCCACCATAAACGTGCTTTTTCATGAGCATAACCAGAATGTTCTAAAGTCACCCATTCGGTATAAACGTGTAATCCGCATAAATATTCAACACGTAAAGACGGCAATCCGTCAGGTTTTTCATGTTTAAAAACCTGAATTTTAGACACCGCCATCCACACATCATTCAGCTCTTTAGTCATCACAACCGCTTGTAAATCTGGCTTTGTGCCAATTTCAGCAGTCTCTCGCTCCCAAACATGCCCACAATTTACGCAGGTTATGGTCGCAAGCCCAACCAATGCCGCACATGACGGGCATTCTTTAGCGCGTATATCATTGGGATTGGTCTCCCCTTTTTTAGCTGATTTATCTTTAATCTCAATCGCATCCACTGGTCCATGACGGCGCACATTGCCAGCATAATCAAGCACTAAACAATTGGTTTTACCATCAAAAAGCCGAGTGCCACGGCCGAGCATTTGCACATAAAGCCCAGTTGACAACGTAGGGCGTAATAATGCTATCGCGTCCACACAGGGAGCATCAAAACCCGTGGTAAGCACATTTGCATTAGTCAAGCAGCGGATACGACCAGCTTTGAAATCACGCAAAAGCCTATCACGCTCACCGCTTGGTGTTTCACCTGTTACACAAGCTGCATGTATGCCTAAAGCCACCAACTGATGAGCAACAGCATGAGCATGGTCAACTCCTGTGCAAAAAACCAACCATGATTTGCGCTCAGTTAAACGCGATACCATATCCGTGCAAATTTCAGCAATAGCGTCTAATTTATTGGCTGCATTTTGCAAACTGGCTGGTGTAAATTCACCGCCACGCTTTGCCACACCAGTCACATCAATCTCGGTGCTTCCCGCGCGTGAAATTAGAGGCGATAAATATCCATCATCAACACCACAGCCAATGCCGTAACTATACACAATATCATCAAACGGCGCATCTTTGCCATGCAATAAACCGCTATCTAACCGATACGCCGTTGCCGTAAAACCAACAATACGCAAATCACGATTGCCTTGTCGCATTTTGTCAATAAAACTAACATATTGCCCATCACCGCTTGATGGACGCAAATGCGCTTCATCAATGATAATAACGTCAGCTTTGCCCAAACTATGATGATCTTCACGAGCAATCGATTGTATGGACGCAAATAAAACTTGGCTGCGCTTATCGCGCCTACCAAGACCAGCCGAATTAATACCAATCGGTGCTTGAGACCATAAACGCAAAAGTGCACGTGAATTTTGTTCAACCAATTCTTTAACATGCACAAGCATAATAATACGCGCATTGTATTTTTGCACTAAATCTTGCACTAAAGTTGCAATAACAACTGATTTTCCCGTGCCAGTTGCCATGTCAACTAATGGATTACCACCGCCATTATACCAATACTCAAAAATGCTATTAACAGCCTCCTGCTGATAATTTCTTAGTTCCATTTTATACCTCAGCTAATAAGGGTCATAATCTTGATTTAATTGCTTGTGATATTTGCCAAGCTTAAAATCGATGCAAAAAGTTACAGCACCGCAAAAACTGGAAACTAAAAACCATAAAAATATATTACTCATGCTGAACCTGCATTTATCGATTTTTGAAGATAACTTTGCCGTTATTTTCTTCATAATATTTTTTCATTTGAAGAAGTATTTTCTCACGATTTTCTTCATAATATTTTTTCATTTGAAAAAGTATTTTCTCACGATTTTCTTTATAATATCTTTTGTTGCGTTCAGCTAATTTCTCAGGATTCTCCTTACAATATTTTTTGTAATATTCAGCTACTTTCTCACGATTTTCTTCATAATATTTTTTGTTATATTCAACTACTTTCTCACGATTTTCTTCATAATATCTTTTGTTGCGTTCAGCTAATTTCTCAGGATTAGCTTTTACCCATCTTCTGTTGCGTTCAGCTACTTTCTCAGGATTTTTCTTACAATATTTTTTGTAATATTCAGCTGATTTCTCACGATTTTCCTTATAATATTTTTTGTTATATTCAGCTAATTTCTCAGGATTAGCTTTTACCCATCTTTTGTTGCGTTCAGCTACTTTCTCAGGATTTTCCTTACAATATTTTTTGTAATATTCAGCCTTTCTCGCCTTACGCGCCAGCTCTTTTGCAGCCAGCTCCTCAGAAGAAATATTAGATATATCAATCATCTCAATTCCCCTTTAAGTTGTGTTTCTGTAAATTCAGAAAATGGCGGTTCGTAATTGTAATCATGAATGACTATGCTTGTTTGCCAAATAATGATAAAAAAACATATGGGCAATGCGATTAGTTTTAGCGCCGCAATGACGCGCTCGTTTTGTCTGTATAGCTGTTGTGTTTCAGCATCGCGCTTAGCTTTTTCAACTGCGTCTTTCTGCTCGTTTGTAAGCACAATAGGCGGCTTGCGTGATATTTGAGTGCCGTCATGCGTAATAAAAAAATCAGTCATAGCCATTTCGCACCTCACACTTGGCTCAAAGCAAAGAAAAACAAAGCCAGCACAAAAAACATGCCAAACGGAATTGAGAGTTTGTTCAAAAAATCATTTGTCATGCGGCCACCCACTGCGCAACAGGCTTAACGCGCACCACTTGGCTAGTGCTAATCGTCTCATACACTTTGCAAATATCAGCACCCAAGTCTTCTTTTAGAGCCTTTGTGTCAAGCCGTACTGAATTTTGTGTTGCAACTGTTAAGCTAAATTGCGAACCAGTGGCTATGCTCACATCGCGCTTAATGAATTCAGCCTTGATGTTTTCAAGCTCAATTTTTAACGCATCGACTTTAAGCTTTAAATTACCGTAGTCGTCGCAAAGTTGGCTAATTGAATGGTTGTGAAAATTGGACATTGAACGTCTCCATAATTTATTTGATAATGCACATAAACTCTTTATCAAGGTAATGTCAACTCTTAAAAAGAGTTTTTTGTAAATATTACAAAATAAAACAAGCAAGGTTATGTTATTTTTTTCTTGCATATATAATGTGTAAAAGTTATTTATTTCAAATAATATTTTGAATAAACTCTTTTTTAGAGTTGACAGGTATTTTATTAAGGGTTAAGTGTGTTGCATGATGCTGGAACATTACATGAAGCTTAAAAATATTAATGATGCTGAAATGGCATTAAAGGTTGGCGTTGTCAAAAGCGCAATTGGCAAATGGCGTCGTGGCGAGGCTATACCGCGCGTTGAGCATGTTGCTTATATTGCAAATATGACTGACGGCGCGGTAACTGCCAATGATTTTTATTTAGTTAATGTTTCAAAGCAATCAAATTTCTCAAATATAGTAAATGGAACGGCCGCATGACTACAGTTTCTTTAATTCTACCCATGCCGCCATCCGTCAATCGTATTTGGCGCAATGCTGGTAAGCGGGTGATAAAATCACCTGAATATGATAAGTGGATTTTACGCTCTGGGTTTGCATTGATTGCTCAAAACCCGCGCGAAATTGAAGGTTGGTATAGTCTTAAAATTTTTGTCCCTGCTAAAATGCGGGGGGATATTGATAACCGCATTAAGGCTATTTCTGATTTGCTGGTCAATCACGGTATTGTTGAAGATGATAAAATGGCATGGAACGTGCACATATCACGCTGCAAAAATGTCGAAAAAGACAGCGTTCAGATTATTGTTCACCCCTACACAGCAACTGATTTATCGGTTGGTGATGTGGTCCAAAGCGTCACTATGAAAACTCCCCATAGTGACGCGGAGGCCGCATAATATCTAAGCTCTATTCAATAGAGTGCCGCGTTATCCTGTGGATTAGGTTTTGCGTCCCACAGGGTTCTAATCTTAAAATTTAATAATACTATAAATTGAAGGGACATAATATGTCTGTTTGGTCGCGTCTAAACATGGTTACAAAAGCGGATAAACCACCGCGCATTGTGATTTATGGACCACCTGGTATGGGTAAAACCACGCTAGCCAGTGAGTTCCCCAATCCTATTTTTTTACAAGTAGAGGATGGAACGCCGAGCGATGTTTCTATTGCCTCTTTTGGATTGCTTAAGACGTATGGCGAGGTTCAAGATGCGTTAGCATCACTATACAATGAAGAGCACGATTTTAAGACTTTGGTTTTAGACAGTGCGGATAAATTTGAGCCGCTGCTTTGGGATGCGGTATGTGTTGCCAATAAATGGGACACGATAGAAACGCCTGGTTATGGCAAAGGCTACACGTCATGCGATTATCAATGGCGTGAAATTATGAACGCGCTTAATGCGCTTCGTGTTGAGCGTGGCATGATGATTGTCATTATTTGCCATAGTCATGTTGAGCGATTTGATGACCCAGCAACAGCATCTTATAGCCAGTTTGATTTAAGGCTGCACAAACGCGCCCGAGCGATCCTCTCAGATGAAGTGGATGCCATTCTTTTGGTACGCCAAGATGTACAAGTTAAACAAGAAGAGCAAGGCTTTAACAAATCACGCGCTCGCGCTGAGGGTGTAAATCGCATGATTTATACCGAAGCTCGCCCTGCTTTTATTGCTAAAAACCGTTTTGGAATGCCTGCTAAGATCAAATTTGATAAAGGCAATGGCTATGAGGCTATTGCGCCTTATCTGCCAAATTGCAGTAAAATTTTTGAGACAAATTGAACTTTAACGTGAACAGTGGAGAGAAAAAATGAGTGATTGGAATATTGATTTAGACAGCGTTCCTGAGCGCGATAACATAGATCCAGTGCCAGCAGGTCAATATTGCTGCGAGATTATTGAGGCTAATGTTGTTGAACCAAAATCTCGAAATGGATTAATGCTAAAACTCACTTTACAAATTGTTGATGGTGCATATGCCAATCGTAAAATTTGGGACAATGTAAACTTTAAGCACACCAATCAAACAGCGCAAATGATAGGTCAGCAAATCATTAAATCGATTGCAGGCGCGTGTGGGTTTCAAGGTGCGCTAGACAATGATCGTTTGCTAGAATTATATTCGATACCTTTTATGGTCAAAGTTATTGTTGAACAAAAAGAACAATATGATTCTAAAAACGTGGTGAAAAAATATTTTCCCATGAGTGGTGAAAAAATAGCCGCACCAGTGCGGGCTGCGTCATCACCTGCGCCGCAGGCGCCACCAGTAGTGGCAAGTGTAGCGGCGCGTCAAACAGGGCGTGGTGCGCCTGCCTTTATGGATAGACGTTAGTCATGTCAAACATGCGTGATACTGTGTCTGAAGCGATTGAAGCTCAATATGAGCGCAATCAATTGTTTTCAGATCATCCTACGTTACGTGCGTCAGAAATTGGCAACCCTTGCGAGCGGCGATTATGGTATAAATTGCATTGGGTTTTACCGCCCAAGCGGTGGTCTGGTCGCATGTTGCGTTTGTTTCAAACAGGGCATAGTCAAGAAGAGCGTTTAATTGCAGATTTGCGCTCGATTGGCATTGTTGTAAATTGCCAGCAAGAAGCGATTGAGCCACTAGCAAATGGTGTTTTAAGCGGCTCTATTGATGGTGAAGCAACAGGCATACCAGACGCGCCTAAAACTGTGCATCTGGTTGAGATTAAAACGCATAATGACGCTAATTTTAAGTTGGTTATGCGCTCTGGTGTTAAAAACGCAATGCCAAAGCATTATGCCCAATGCCAATCTTACATGGCAGGGCGAGGATTAACTCGTGCGCTTTATGTTGCTTTAAACAAAAACACAGATCAAATTTATTGTGAGCGTATTGAGTATGATGCAGTTGCTATTGCTCAAATTGAAGCAAAAGCAACGCGCATTCATACGTCAAAAATTCCGCCGTCTCGTTTATCAGATAAGCCTGATTTTTGGGAATGTAAAATATGTGATTTTCATGGTGTTTGTCATGGCGATAACTTGCCTCGCAAAAATTGCAGAACATGTATTTATAGCACAATAGTTGATGATAGAATTGTTCATTGTAGTTTTTTTGAAGATATTGTTGATTATGATGCTCAAAATATACAATGCAAACATCATTTGTATATTCCAAAATTGATAAATGGCGAGCAAATTGAAGCGGATGAAACAAAGCAAACGATAACCTATCGTCTAAAAGATGGTTCTATATATGTAAATGAAAAAGGATTAAACTCATGATTGTCAGAACCCCAACAAAAGCAACAGGTGGAATTACAGATGATGAACGATATCAAATGTCCGAATTATCTAAACTATGGATTAAACGTGCTTTTAGAACTGATCCTATTGAGCCAGATAAAATAATTCCTGCAATAGAAGGTTTATATGCGGCGGCTGGATTAAAAAAACCGCGCGTCGTAATAGCACCATCTCCCATGGTCATGGCATTTGCTTATGGTGCAGCTTTTGAAATATGGAAAAAACATGACGCAACCTATGTCGCAATCCATGACGCAACCCGTAGCGCAACCTATGGCGCAACCCATGGCGCAACCTATGTCGCAACCGATGACGCAACCCGTAGCGCAACCCATGACGCAACCCATGGCGCAACCCATGACGCAACCCATGACGCAACCCGTAGCGCAACCTATGTCGCAACCCATGTTGCAACCTATGTCGCAACCGATGACGCAACCCATGACGCAACCCGTAGCGCAACCTATGTCGCAACCCATGTCGCAACCCATGTCGCAACCGATGACGCAACCCGTAGCGTAACCCGTAGCGCAACCTATGACACAACCTATGACGCAACCTATGACGCAACCCATGACGCAACCCGTAGCGCAACCTATGTCGCAACCCTTGACGCAACCCATGACGCAACCGATGACGCAACCGATGTCGCAACCAATGTCGCAACCCGTAGCGCAACCTATGACGCAACCCATGACGCAACCTATGACGCAACCCGTAGCGCAACCTATGTCGCAACCCGTAGCGCAACCCATGTCGCAACCTATGACGCAACCGATGACGCAACCCGTAGCGCAACCTATGTCGCAACCCGTAGCGCAACCCATGACGCAACCTATGACGCAACTGATGTCGCAACCTATGACGCAACCTATGACGCAACCTATGACGCAACCCGTAGCGCAATCGATGACGCAACCTATGATCTTGATAAAACTGCAGCTAAAGCATGTTTTGATTTAGCAGGCAAAAACGGATTAAAATTCGCCACTCAATGGTGGCGGGCATATCAAGGTGGTAATATGTGGCCTGCTTCACTATGTTATTTTAATGCGTTTCGTGACGTGCTAAACTTAAAATTACCAGAGTTTGAAAAATATCATTTCTGGGAGCAGGCTGGCATTCATGGTGGTTTTAGAGTGATGCACCCTGAATTTTGCATAGTTTCTGATTTTCCAGAAGTATTAAAAATAGATCAAGAAAATCGCGCTCATTGTGAAGATGGCCCATCTCATAAATGGAGAGACGGATGGTCTTTATACCATTGGCACGGTGTTAAAATACCAGAACATTGGATCATGGATAAAAAAAATCTATCTCCGATTGAAGTGTTAAAAGTTGAAAATGTAGAGCGGCGAGCGGCTGGGTGTGCTATTATCGGCTGGGAAAAAATGCTTGATCATTTGCCACACAAAATTATTGATAGCTCGTTAGACCTTTCTATAGGAGATTTGCTTGAGTTAACACTGCCAGGTTTACCAGAAACAGAGCTATATTTAAAATTTTATTGCCCTAGAAATGGAGCAATGATGGAAGCAGTCAATAAACGTGAATTGGCTAAATTTGATTTACATCACGCACACGCTTGGCATGCAAAAGTGCCAGCTCGTCTTTTTTCATATGCAGCACAAAGGAGCTAATCATGTCTTTTTACACAAACATCAAATCAGCAAAACTCACTAACGCGCACGGAGAAGTCAATTTTTTCAAAATTGAAGATGGAAATGCCGATCTTGCAGGCTTTGTGTCGTTTGAACCGAATGAAAATGGATATATCGTAGGACATTCTGAAAGCGGTCATAATCACGTTCTTGAGCGTGGTGACGTTGAGGTTAAATCTGGCACAGTGGACGGAATGCAAATTTTGTATGCAATTTTGAAAGAACCTTTGAAATTACGTCAGTTAGTAGGACATCCACACTCAGAACAGATTGTCGAAGTTGGCACATATTTTATCACAAATAATGTGGATTACGATCCGTTTGCACAACAAGCGCGGCGTGTGGCTGATTAATTTTTTAAAAAAAAGGTGAAAAATTATGAAAGAACCATACGTCATTAAATAAGATGAGATAGCAAAACGGCTTTACATGTTGCCAAAAGAATGGAGCATAGCTGTGCTTGCTTTAGAACGTGATATGCAATTTCCTAAAATACATCCTATTTTAGGCGCACGAAAACGTGCGGATGTTGACTCTTGGTTTTTAAGAGATGCAAATGCAAATGGGCAATTAAGCTCAAATGCACAAAAAGGAATTGAAACATGGGGAAGAAAGCAGGAGAAACACCCGGGTTAAAAATACTTAATCAGCGGGGACGTTTAGAAGCTAGATGGGTAGCGCGACCAGATATTGTTGCAATGGGCTACACGCCGCGCACAGTTCGTCTTAGCCCAGAACCTTATGTTGGCATGACAGATATTGAAAAAACAGCGGCTTATAGTTTTCATTGCGCTCGATTATGGTCTGAAATGATTGAGTTTGCGGCTGGTATTGTTGTTCCAATAGAGAAAAAATTTGACGGCACAATGCTTAGCTTAAGTCGCATTTTTCAAATGCACAACGATAGTCAATTCCACCGCGTTACAATGGCAAGTCGCAAAAATTATATTTATTATTGCAAAGAAATAGAGCGCACAGTTGGGCAAGTTAAAATTGAATATCTTACAGGCGTTGATTTTAGACGTTGGCATAAAAACTTTGCAGAACCTGCAAAAATTGGCAATCCAAAAACTTTGCGCAATGCGCAAGCTATCATGAATATGATACGCGGTATGTTACGTTTTGGAACTGAGCTTAGATTGGCAGGCGTAAAAGACACACATGCTATTCTTTCTCAGCTTAAATTTGAAGCCCCCAAAAAACGCACAATTTTTATGCAATATCATCAAGCCGAAGCTATTATCAATATGGCTCTTGATTTATGGCGTGAAAATAAAGATCGCACAGCCCTATCCATTGCGCTTGGGCAAGCATTTCAGTTTGAAACAACTCTTCGTCAAACCGATGTTATCGGCATATGGGAGGGAAAAGATTGGAAAGATGGGATTACATGGGAACGCATAGAAAGTGGTATTTTGCACGGGTTTACGCGCAAAACTGGAAAGGAATATTATTTTCAACTTGACCAATATCCTTTGATTGTTCGAGCTCGTGCAGCCGTTCCTGAAGAATTTAAGAAAGGCGCAGTTGTGGTAAGCAGCAAATTTAATCAACCATTTAGAGACAGCTCTTACACAAGTTCTTGGCGAAAAGTTGCTACAATGGCAGGTGTGCCATTAAATATTATGAATAGGGATAGTCGTTCAGGCGGCGTAACAGAAGCAACCGATGCTGGTGCGCCGCTAGAAAACGTGAGGCATATGGCACAGCATTCTAACGTGCAAACCACGGCGGGCTATTCAAGAAATTCTGCTATTAAAACGGCAGAGGTTGCACATATCAGATCAGCAAGCAGAGGTGTAAAATAAATATGAACCATCATAAATTTAAGAATTATTATAAACTTAGACCATCAATGTTTGGTCACATGAGAGTTGCAAGAGAAATTAAACAATGTCGTTCAGTTGGCCTTGATTACATAGCATATTGTGAAGTTTCAAACCTAATCATGAATGCTGACGAATGTCGCAGAGATGATAAAAACAGTGTGCCAGCACAAATGCTAATAGGGGCTGCGCATTCTGTTGCACGAGCGCATAAAGCGTTATCTATGAAACATAAAGAGCTTCAAAATCTTAAGCGTAAAAAACGTAAAGTAATACATAAAATAATACGTATTTTTGGGTAATACGTAGTTTAAATTTTTATGTAGCTAAATCATATAGTTAATGGTGACCTCGACTGGATTCGAGCCAGTGACCCCACAGCTGTGAAGGCTAGAATAAATTATTGATTTTTAAGTATTTTATTATCGTATTTCATTTCTTCTCATTCTTTTCAACCCGCTCTAGTATTGTCTCGATCTTAACCAGACGACTGATAATATGTTCTTGTCGTGCAACGGATGCGTCGCGCATAGCCCGAATTTCAATTTCAACATTTGTTTGTTTTGTGTCAATCTCGCCAAATTTTTTCTCTCTGACTCCTATCTGTTTTTGAATTTCTACTTCTAATGCAGCAATCCTGCTTTGTGTGGTTGTGTAGTTTATAGCTACAGAAACCAAAACCGACATAATGACAATAACATCTTTAAGAGTTAATTCTTTCTTAAACCACTCGTCTCTCGATGCGTCCATCGTTTTTATCTTTCTGTTATAAAAAAACCGCTCGCGCCTGTTAAGACTGCGAGCGGCAAGGTGGGAGAGTTATTTGTTCACTAAAAGAGCTTCACAAAATTTGCGTGTGGCTTTATCAACTTTGTCAATATTGATTAAAGTGCCTTTGCGTTCATCAAAAATGCCAACAACGCCAGTTACTGTTGGCTCAAAGATGCAAGAAAATTTAGTAGCCAAAATCAAGTTTTGTTGCGTCTGAGCCGATTGCAGGCTTGCGCATCCTGTAAGAGCCGTTGCAAGCAGTAATCCTGTGAGTAGTTTTTTCATGGTTCATTCCTTATGATAAGTTATAGAGTTTATAGACAATCACGCCCCAAATAATGCCAAGCAATGCAATAAATGAGTAAACTAAAACCGCTTCCATTTCAATTCCCGTTTGGCAATGGATGACTGATTTCGAGGTCTTCCACAGTCGCAGCTTTCATCTTTAGATTGCACATAAAGTTCAATGTAATCAAAGCATAGCGTATATCTTGCGCTTCAGGAATAACAGTTGACAATGCGCCTGCCAAGTCTTCTGCCAGCCTAAATTCGTCATTTACATTGTGGCTTTTAATCACAGCTAAAATTTGTGCAAAATCAGTCGCAGCCAAAACTTCCAATCCTTTGATGATATTAGCTGCACTCATGGTTTTGGGGTTTCTAGCGCAACCTTCGCTTTTTCACCTGATATAACAAGAGCTGTATTGCGCCGCGCATAAATACCATAGGCAGCTGTGGCAAGCGTAAGCACCGCACCAATGACAATATTTAAAGTGCCATTATCAATGTAACCATGCGTGACCAACCCTCCGCCTAATACCAGCAGAAATTGACGCGCTAAAGATGTAATTTGTTCACTATTCATAATTTTACCCCTTTCAAGGATAGTTGGCGATTGGTAGCTCATGGTGCCCGTAATCTTTGAATGTCATCCAAAGATAGCCAGAGCGAATAGGAATATTCAACTCTTTTGAAACCTGTTGAAATGCTTCCCCTATTTTTATGTAAGCAGGAATATACTGGTTTGCCCAAGTTGGCTTGCCGTTAATCAACACAGATATGTCTATTGCATGTGAGACTGGTGGCTTACCGCTCGGCACATGGCGACAATCGTGAGGATTTTTCAACGAAGAATAGCCATGTAAGATAGCATATTGTTCTTGTGCCAATGTGCGCACACCAAAAGTAACGCGCCAACCTGGCAAACCCTTAATATCGCTAACTGCACTTGCAACTCTTTTCAAATCAGGATGCACACCTACCAGCATTTTAATCGATTGATTATCAAGCATGAACTAAACCCTTATGACGCCGTGTAATTAATAGATGACGGATTTTTAATCCCCGATGGTGTTGTTAAACCAATAGCTCCCGTGCCTGCACTCGTTGGCCTGAATGTAAATGTTTTCGCAACACTTGCATCCGTAAAGGAAAAACTTACGGGTGTAAATGTGCCAGCATTGGCAGAATTGGGCGTTATGGCGAGAGGCGATAATGGGTTAGCTGCTCCTACTGGCAATAATGAACTGCTAAACGCGCTTGATGCAGCTCCTACCGCGCCAGATGACGGCCCTGTTAGTGTAGCAAATACAGGTTGTGTTAATGAAACAGTTGAGCCTAAAGTTCCTGTTTTTGGCAGGAAAGCCGCAGGCAATATATTCAAGGCTTGCGCCGCATAATTTGCTAAAAGAACATAACCAGCATCATTACAATGCACTTTATCTGCCACCATGTTGGCTAAACACGCATCGCTTAAAACGCCTGTGTTTGGGTTGCATGTGAATACACCGCCAGCCCTCATATCCAGAACAGATTGCGCCCCCATAGCCCTGTAATTTTGAGCTAAATATGTATTGTAAGCTCGTAATTCAGCATCAACTTGTTGAAACGTGCTCCACGCATAATCTATAATACCACCACGCGGGATCGTTTTGACAAGAATGATGCGCCAATCAGAATGAACAGCCAATACATTTTGACAGTAAACCGCCATTTGGCGCGCAGATTCTAAACCTGTTGTAATAGGCTGGTTACAAACTGAATTCGTACCTTCCATTGCAAATAGAATATTCGTAAAGCCAGTTTTGTAATTTGCATCTACTTGTGAAGCTTGGTTCGTAATCATATTTGCTATTGATGAGCCGCCAACACCTTGATTGATAATCGGATAACGATTGTTAACAGGTGCTAAAGTTTGCAAGACTGCAGGCCATGCTTTTGAAGCATTTGAGCCGCCTACACCAGCAACTAAACTATCGCCAACTGTTACAATATTAAAAGGTTGAGTGGCAAAATTAAATCCTGATAAAACGGCTTTTTTTGGTGAAATACGGAATAAAGGAAACAGTGCCATAATACCCCCTATAACAAGCCAGATGAAGCATAAGGCTGAAACTGCCCCATAAAGTTCGTTAGACCCCATACAGACATTGCAGCCGTTGACACGCCTGTGTCTGTAGAAATATTAATCCATGTCGCGCCAGCATCATGAGATGCGTCTATAGTTAAAGTTGACCCTGTCCTTACAATACGCACCAAATCATTATTGGCTGGTATAGTTGATGTGTCTGCCCTGCCACTGCCACTTACAAAAATCTTATAACCCGTTGTGTGCGTCCAGACGCCAAACGAAAGATTAGAAAACGAGGTAACAGTTGTGGCTATTGGCGCAATCCCAAATATAGGCGCGGCATTATCGCCCGTTGGCAATGCCGCAAGCTTGAAAGTAAACGAACCGTCAACCCCGCTTTGAAAACTAACAGGGCTTTTTGAGATACTTTCACTCCCGTTATAATTTCCACCCGCACCTGTGTACGTATATGGCCCCGTGCCTGTCTCTGTCATGCTAACAAGGCCTGTCATGCGAATAAATGATGACGCTGCCGAGGCTGTGTAAGTCACATTAGAGGGATTGGTTAACCCTTGGTTATTGGCAAACGCCAGTGTCGCTGCACCCACTGCGCTTGGTGTGAATGTGAATGTTGCACTTGGCGTACTTGGTGTGAGCGTCACAGTTGTTGGCGCAAACACACCGCCAGCCGAACTAGGCGTTACAATCGTGCTGGCTGGTGCAGTGCCCCCGTTTGGTGAAAGCGTAACTGTGAATGGCGCAGAGGCTACCCCATTTGTGCCAGATGTTGCCCCGCCTGTAAGCGCAACCGCATTATAAACAGGTTGCGCCGTTACAGTATAGCTCAAAGAACTAGGGTTTGTGAGGCTTTTATTGTTAGCCAACGTAATGGTAGCCGCACCTAAAGCCGTTGCCGTAAACGTAAACGTGCCTGCACTGCTTAATGTCGCAGGGCTAAACGCCCCTGCCAGTGTAGAGCTTGGTGTGATGACTAATCCACTTGGCAAAGAGCCGCCCGATGGTGTGGCCGCTATGGTGAAATTACTTGATGCAACATTGATTGTGCCCGTATTTGCGCCTGCTAGGGTTAAGCCCGTAGCTGAAACAGGCGGCGCAACATAGGTTTCTTGCGAGATGGTGTAAAACGCCTGTGTGCCGTCATAGGCAAATTGAATGACGTTTAATTTGCCCGCGACTGTATTATCATAAGCAGAACTTGAGCTAAACGCCGCCATGCCTGTGAATGTTGGCACGTTAACGCCGTCAGCGATGAGGCGCACATAGGCACTCGAGCCAAGAACAGGATTTGCGTCTAAGCTAAATGCCAAAGGACTAGAGACACTTTGCTGCGGCATATATTGCGCCATAGCCTGCGTGAGTGGCACAACGGTGTTAAAGGGTATACTAACCGCTGTTGATGTGATGCCGCCGCTAGAAGACGCGGTAGTTGATAACTGTTTATAAAAAGGAATGCCATTTTCATTAAGTTCAATTTGTAACGTCATTGTTTAAATTCCTAAAATAATAGTAATAAGTTCAACTTGAAAGGTTATTATTAGACGTTCCCCCAACGTTATTCACAATTGTATAAGGCGTAGTAGCGCCACGTGTCATGTTGTCGTCTATTATAAAGCCTGCATTAAGAACTCCTTTACGGATGTTTCGCTTTTAGTTCAGCAAGCTTTTTTTCAAAAAATATTACGGAATAGCAACCGTTGAAGCTCTTACATTGTTTATACCTGCATTAAAGATTTCAGAGTTTATAATACTATTTGATGTTATAGCACCAATGTAAACTTTATTAGTTTTTGCCCCAAGAATTACACAATAGTTTAATCCCGAACACTGCAAATTATCTACTATGCCGTTTGTTAAATTGCTGCCCGACGCCGGCCCGTCATAAAACACTGCGGCCTTATTGCCTAGCGGTGAAGTAGGGTACCCATTTTGAGCACTAACAGAGCTACGATTTGCACCGTCACAATGTAGGTTCGTTGTCATAGGGTAAGCGGTCACATTAGCTGTCATAGTTTGCGACACACAAGCAGGGTTATTCGTTAGGCTACCGCCTAAATTATTTAAATAAGTCAATCCACCAGTAGATTGAATATCAGTTACATTAATTGCTTGAACACCAAAATCCGTCACATTCCACTGGTTATTAATACTGCGAACTAAAACACCATTATTGTCAGTCGCGGTTATAGCCATCCCAACGCGACACGCGACACAGGAGCTGTCTGATAGCGTTACGCCCTGATATGTACCTGTTAAGTTAACACACGTGTCAAAATAATAGCATTTTACGTTAGAAAACTCAACTTCAACGGGCTGGCTATCCCCTGTAAAGCTTACACAGTTTGACCCTGGTACGTATCCACTTGCAAAAGAGCCTGCACAGGTAACCTCGCTGATTTTAGATATTCTTACATTGTCAAAAATAAATGGGTTTTTAGCATAGTTAGAAAATGATGACGGGCGAGAATGTACATTGATAATAGACACGCTTGGCATTGTTGCGCCAGACCCGCCAATCGCAGATATTTTTAATCCTTGGTTAATATTTGGAATCAAAGGTACAAAACTAAAATCCTTAAATAGTATTTGAGGGCTATCATAATTATTAGGGATCTGTGTTATTGTTGTAATCCCAGCGGTTGATGTCGCTTGTACAAATTTACAACGTGTAGCCCCCGCGCCAAACAACGCCAAACCATTTATTGAATTCGCATCAATAATAATCTCGCTTGTCAGTTTATACGCCCCATCACAGGATATGGGAAACCCAGATCTCAATGCTAATGCAACCTTCGAAGTATCATCGGTAACCCCGTCACCAACGGCTCCAAATGAAGTCAAAGAGCGTGTAAATAATGCTTTTTCGTTCGCGGGAATAAAGCCTAATGCGGCAGATATTTGTGCATTTGTTAACCCTATTAGCCCTGCCCCGCTGCCAGTTGGCAAAAGATAATCTGTTCCAGGAATTGCCACTGTTAATGGGCTAGAGCCGTTAGCTTTGAGAATACCACTTGCAGATATTAACGGCTGCAAGCCACTTGTTTGTGAAGCTGGTATAATTGGCAAACGCGCTAATCCAAACGTACCACTGTTTATATTCGTAGCATTTGTTGTATCTATAGTAGCAGAGGGGGGAAGACCTGTAATATCTGTAGCTGGTATAGTTGGTAAACACGTAACAGGATTAAATGCGTTGGCTTTGCAATAGCCATTTTTGCCAATAAACGTTACGTCATTAAATTTAGATGCTCCATATTGTGCGTGAGCTGTAGTCATCAAAAAAAATGAAAATAATATAACGCTTAACTTTTTCATAATAATCTGCTTTCTTATGTTTTAATACACCAAAGTGTGGCAATGTTTTTAGGACGAGTTTCTGTGCCCCCTGTTAAACCGCTAGGTGTTGTTGTGCCTGTGCTTGGATATGGCGCAGAACCAGTTGCGCCAAAATTACCATTTATGATAGTCAATGGAATTTCATGCGTGTGAGCTTTCAAAGCATCAGCTTGATAACTACCCACTGCGCGAGAAAGATCAAGAGTTCGCCCCGCATCAAAGGCGCGATCAAAAAATCCGCGATAATCAGGTAGCCTAAAATTTGTTAAACCATCGCCCAATGAAAAATGCTCACCCGTGTTGGCTGTAATCCAAGCCGCATCTGTCATAAGTGTGTTGGTTGATTGAGCATACGCCCATAAACCAGCATCGGTTGAACGCTGAATAAGTTGACCTGCAAGAACATAAAACCCTGTAGGAGCAACGGATATATCAGGAAAACGCTGAATTGACCCCGTCATTCCACCAAAAATACTGGGATCATAAACTTTTAAAGCGGCAATCAAATCCAATATAGTGCCGCTAGTGCCAGCAACATTTTTTAACATATCAAAATTTGCTTTTTGCACCATTGCCAGATTACCTTTTTTATACATTTCAATTATTGCTTTTTATCGTTTAACTCTCAACGCACCGCTTAATTTGGCTTGAAAGACAATAAATGACCATTTAAATACCAGCCTGAACCAGTGGGGGGTAGTAGCGGCAAAGTTAATGCCCATGCTGTAATTTGAACTTGAAAATCTGTTGAAGACGTTATGGGTCGCGCATAACCATATTGAATAACAAGACCATTGGTTTGTTTTGGCGGCGCTGTATCAAAAGTGATTATTTGTGCAACAATATCAATATTATAATGCGTTGTCGCAGTTTGGAAAATACCATCAATGGTAACAATATAGCCAAGGTTATTTGCCAAAGATACGCCTGGCAAATTAAACACAGTTGTGACACCATCACCAATAAACGACCAAGGTTGAGGGGCAATTGCCGTGCCGCCTGCAATAACCGATGTAATTGCAGCAAACATATCAGATAAACGCACGGCGTCGCTTGGGCTTATAGGTTTACCAACATTGCTAATACGACCATTAAGCGCATCAAAAATACCAGAGCCATCAACTGCAGATTGTGAAAAAATTAAAGCTTTGGTTGAATTGCGATAAAATTCACGCAACGCTGCGTAAATTGTGCTGGTTATTTGATTAAACTCGCGACGCGTAATGCCAGAAGCGGTGGGTTGAATAGCTTGGCGTGGGTGCCAAGAACCAATTATTTCAATCGTTAGAGGCGATAAAACAGTGGCAATCAAAACTGGTGTAAACGTTATAAAACCATCTGTAATAGGCAAAGGCAATAAAGAAATTGCAATATTAGAATAAGAAGTAAATGTCCAATTTGATGAACTTAAAACTTTGCCATTAACGCGAATTACAATGTCAGTCTCATCACCAAAAATTGGAAAGCTCACATCTGCCATAGCAACATTTGAAACAGCATTAATCAAGATATAGCGATCTTGATCTAAAATAGGAGGTATGGCGGCTAAAACTGGCATGGTTTTAGAGTGCCAACTTTATGCAAATTACTCAACGCACTCAGTTTAATGCATCATAGATTTAGGTTTTTTGTTTTCAACACCCATAATATTATTAGTCCCCGCTTCAACCTTATCCAATAAAATACGAAACCCCATTAAATTTTGCAGAGGCATTAATGTTGTGCGCAGCGCATGTGTGTCTTGATGGTTATACGTGCCAGCCAAGGCATGAGCCCCTGCCATGAGCACTTTGCTAACGCCGCCTATGACAGGACCGGCCAATTCATCCGTCACAGTTGTATTGACGCGCCGTGTCAAAGGCTCAGTTGCACCATAAAGCCGATGAACATCAACCGAGCCACCAGATAGTTTTGACAATACCTGATTTGTTTCACCAAACCAACCCAACATTCCCGAGCGATGAATACCTTCATGAATAAGATGCCGCGGATCAGAATTGAACTCTTGCCCAGATGCCAGCGTGTATAAACGATATGAAAGCATACCCATAGCCGTTGCCGTCAATACACCCTCTATTGTAGAGCGATCGGCCTGTTGCAAGCCAGAGATTAAAACCTTCTCATTAGCAGCCGCTACAAAGCCCTTAAACTGCCCAAGCATTGCGCCAATAGGTTTAGACATAAACAAAGGTTTTGTGCCATGGCCAGCCGTTAGAACAAGGCCATTGACCTCTTTAGACAGAGCCGCCTCTAAAACATCACGCGCCGCCGCATTCGTCCAGTTTGCCGTGTCTGCTATGCGCACACCATCAACCACAATACTATGCGCTTGAAACTGTTCATGCAAAGCTTGATAAAATTTTGAAGGCACACCAGCATTGGCCATCAGCGCATAGTCAGCGTCACGCGCAGAGCCATCAACAATCTTTGCAATCGTCTTGCTGAATTTGGATTGCGCTGTAATAAATCCCACAGACTTTGCAGCATCCGTTGCCCATGTATGTCCGTTCAGATGCAATGAAGCATTATTGGCTACCTGTATGCCTTTTGATAGTTTCCCGTTGGGCGCATCAAAATCTATTGCATCGTGCATATTGTGCATTAAATCGCCAAGCTTACCGTCAATCCCTATTTGCGCTTCTTTCGCCATGGCACGAGATACGCCATAAAATTCAGATTGCCCCACAAGGCTTTTGAGCAATGGCCTGAATTGATCTTGAAACACGTGCTCAAAGCCATAGCGCAATGTGGCTATACCGCCCCAGTCATTCAGTCGGTTCAAGGCAGATGTTCCAAGCGAATTAATTGATAAAATACCTCTTAAATCACGAGAAATTGCCGCAACTTGACGCGTTGTAGGATCAGAGCTAAAGCCGTATGTATTGCGCACCCGTGACAGAATAGCCGAGACATCGCGTATATCAGCCTCTTGCTGCTTTCGTAAGGATAGAGCTTGAGATGGTGTTTTAGCCTCATTAATCGCTTGAGCATAATGCTCATTTATATCGCGAAATTGATCTTTAAGTTCTACATCGCCAAATCGCTCATTTAATAAAATATCAGGTAATTGCGTACGCACATGCGAAGCCATAACATGATTAACATCCCTCACAAGAAAATCCTTTTTCATTTCATAAGGCATGGCAAACTTGCGCCCACGTGCAGAACCACGCGCTTCAGGGCGTTGTGAAAACCCATCAGACTTTGAACTATTCTCATAATCAAGCCGCCCATTGGGTGAGCCTAAAATGCGATCAATCGTTTCATCAGCACGACTGTCAAGGTCTTGACGATTAAGATCATAGTCTTTTTTTGCAATACTATTAACCGCGTTATCAACACTACTATCAGCACTTTCAAGGCGACCAAGCTCAGGACTGCGTCCTTCCATAGCCTTCTCACGCGCTTTCATGGCAGCCTTTGCTTCTTTGGAACTGTTGCCTTCCCATTCATGCAATATGTTTTCCATAGCGTCTCGAACGCCAGCTTTGCCATCTTCTAAATTTTTCATATGCTCGTTAAGAATAGATTTGCGCTCTTCAATAGCAGCCATACGCTCTTCAAGAATGGACATGCGATTGCCGTGCTTATCCGTTGCGCGATTGGCTTCGGCTAGTTTTATCTCGCCTTCATTGAGTTTTTTTGAACCAGTTTTTTTATCTTTGGCAGCTTTATCAGCATATTTACTAAAATTTTCTAAATCAGCGCGCGCATTTTGAATATGCTCAGTTAACCCGCTAAGCTCATTTGCTGTGTCAAATTTTGCTAATATAGCTTTCATTTTTGACGATGAACCGCCGCCCGTCACATCAGCAATCGCAAGGGCTAATTCAGGTAATGTCTTTGGATCAGCCCGTGAGTTTTGAAGCAATTCATCAAGGCTATCAGCAAAACGACGCGCTTGCGCTTGATTGGTATGATAGCCATCCGTATTGTCCATTGCCTCCCGAAAAAAGGATGGATCACTGCCCTTTGCGCTATTTCTGATATAATCAGCAACCTCGCTTGGTGTTGGCCGTTCCCCATTAAAATGTTCAGGAAATTCCTGCATGAGGCTTTCGCCTATGTCATCAAGCGTTTTACCACCTTTCTTGACATATTTTTTCAAATACGATTTATCACCCAGCGCATCCAATGCCATAGGCTCATGTAAAGATATGCCTTCTTTCTTGATTGCATAATCTATAAAACTCATTTGCTTGCCGTGCCCACGCAGGCCAAGATACATTTCAGCACCAAGCTTTGTATGCCCGGGAAACGCTTGCGCTACATCAACCCTATCCAACCTTGCGCTTTCACGCGCAGACATGGGTTCAAGTTCGCGCCGCATAGATGCGGCCTGCTTATCAAGCTCTGCCAATCGTTTTAATGTCTCAGAGTTATTGGCCTGACCTTTCATGGAGGCAGTAAATTCATCTATTTGCGATAGGCTTTCGCGCAAATCAGACATTTGTGTGTCAATGTTTTCAACACGTTTAAGACCTGTATTTTCTGCCATACCACGTTCGGATAAACGTGTTTTAGTTTGTTCAGTCTGGCGTTCAATCGTTGCCATACGCGCTTCAGAATTTTTCAGCTCTTTGTCAAAATATTCTTTGCCTTGTAGGTTTTCTCTCAAGCTCGCTTGCAGCTCAATTTTATTGGCTTGCTCGCCACCATACCAGTCAGCAATGCGCTTGCGCAGTTCAAACCGATTTGCCGTGACCTGCGCTTTATCCCATAATTGAGGAAAGAAACTTTTTGACCCTTTGGGCGGGTTTTGTAAATCACCAAGCATGGATACGCCGTCTTTATCTGTTGCATTTTGCATTCTTTCCTTAATAGGATCAAGTAACAGTTTTCTTTGCCCTTGCGCCGCCTGTTGCACATCAGCATTCGGATGCACATCGCCATTGTTCAAAGCGTCAGAAACTTGCTCATTAAATTCTTTACGAGGCATACGACCTTCGGGCACAGTATCACGCGCCGCATCCATTATTGCACCAGCCTTTTGCTTTAAAGACGGCGTAACCCCTTCCCCATAATAATGATTTTGCCAGGCTTTTTCTAAAGCATCAGAGGCTTCCAAAAGCATTTTGTTTTTTTGTTGACGGTAAAGCGTTTCAATCGCAGCCCCGTCACGTGCTGTTGTTACGCCCTTCGCGCCTTGCGTCATGCGAATATCGTTTTCGACCAGATCACCCGCTATAAGCCGCGTAGGCTTTGCGCCATTCATCATAATTCGAGTATTCGGCGAAACATTATTATACAAATCTCGCATGGCCTCTGTTGCCTTGCCAACATAAGGCACTTTAGCCAAAGCATCCATTGTTGTCGTAACGCCAAACAACCGCACAGGAATGTTTGTGCGCGTATCAACTTGAGCCGCACCCGTAGAGCTGCCCTCGCCAAAATTGCCTTCAACAGGGGGCTGTCCCTCAAAACGGTTCATTGCGAGGGGTTGAATTTCAACCCCGTTCTCTTGTGCCACTTTTTCAATCGCAAGTTTACTATCGCCTTCCGCAGCCGCATGAAGGCGCGATAAAATTTCAGGATGATCTATTGAAGCCGCCGCTAATTCACCAGCCTGCCCAACATCCTTGATTGCAGCATCGCCAAGCCCAATCGTTGCGGCTTGATGCAATGGTGCGGGTTCTGGCAAGTTAGCTATGTCTGCTTTTATATTTGACCGCGCAGCCGCTTCAACATCACCAGCAACTTGAGATCGCGCCGCGTCCATAAGATTTGAACCCGTTGCACGTTCACTTTTGGAAAGCATTCCATGTGCCCCGCCCAATACTCCCATAAGAATAGCATTTGAAGCCACTTCCATTCCCGTATCTTGCACACGCGGTGCAGACGGGTTCGTTGCTTGCCGTATTGTGTTTGATGCAATGGCTTGACCAGCACCAAACGCTGCATTGCCACCAATCTTGGTAAGCATACTTGCCCCTTTTAATTCAGGAGCAAAGAAAAATAATGGATCAATAAACCCGCTTGCAACCCCAGCTATAGTGCCAGCCCAGCCGCTATCAAAAAGCGTCTTTTCATTTTGCTCACTTGCTTTCATTTCAGAAATAATGCGATGCACACCATTTGTGTTTTGTGCATCCAAAAATGGGTCTAATCCCTGTGGCCCGTGCAAAAATCGTTCATCTTGCTTACCTACAATTTCTCTTATTTTACCCGCTGATAAATCCTCAGGTGGATCATTTGACCCCTCGCCATACAAACTATCGTAAAGATGATTAAAACCGCCAACAACATAGTTTTCTTGAGCCGCAGCCCCTATGGTTTTTGTATAGGACACAGACGCATAAGGGTCTGTTTTTGGCAATGCTTGTGGTAAACCAGCGGGCACCATGGGCATATTATCACTAGGCCGTTGCGCGGCAAAGGAACTGCCATCATTTGCAAAATCAGCACCATCAGTTGCTGATTTTTTTGGATCAATAACGCCTGAAACAGCATTATCCAAAAGTCCCATATTTCACCTTTAATATAATTGAGGTTGATTGACCAATGCGTCACGCGCTGTATTACGACGATCAACTTTTGCATTATAATTTGCATCTTCATTTTTCATGGCTTGATTAGAAGCCGTGTCAAATCTTAAACGTTTAGGCGCACCATTTTCATCAGTTAGCAAAGTGTGGCGACCAGATGGATCAACTATAGACAGCAAATAACTTGGATAAACCAGTTTTTTCTGTAGATCATTGCTTAATTTATCTGCGTTGAATTTATCAATCTCACCTTGCGTTGTCGTATCAGAAACAAGCGCATAGGGTGATTTTTTGAAATCGTCTGATCTTTTTAATTGTTCAGTACTAAGGTAAGCTTCAGGCTTACCATCTGCTCCTAAAGCTTTATAATCATTATCATCAAATTGTTTATTGACCGCTAAATCTTCTAATTTTTGAGTATTTTGCAGTCTTTCTTTATTTGTAACGCCTGACGCTTTGTCCATTTCAAAATGAATTCTATCTTCTATATAAGAATGAGAACCATTAACTGCGTCATAATACCGTTCAGGAGGATTTACCATTATCCGTCCATTATTGGAGTTTGAAACACCCCATTTTAAGGCAAGCTGTTTTTGCGCTTGTTCATTCGCTTGCTCTATAGTTGCACCACTACCCATAGCTTGACTATGGTATTCTTTGTAATCAGAAACCATTGCCAAGCCAGATTGTAAAGCATTCTGCCCTTGCAATGGCTCAATACCGCCCCATAAACGTGCAAAATTTAGATTTGATAACAAACCTGTCCTTGTGCTATCTGCTAATTGAACAGGCGTTAATGCAGCCAATGCTTTTTTAGAAGCCGCTTCTCCCATTTCACGTATGTCAACATCACCTGCCGTTTCTGGTTTATTCAACTTGTCGCGAACGTCTTCAGGTGAACTTTGGCTTGTCACCCCTGAATTTTGCCATTTGTTAATTCTGTCAATCGAATCCTGCCCAAATGTTGTTTTGAAAGCTAATGGGTTGTTATTGTAGTTACTATTCAAAAATGAAAACGCAGCAGTAACTTTTACAGGATCATTGCTTCGAGTGGCTTGAATAATGCTATTTTTAACATCAGAATTTTGCAATGTTGCGGTAAGTTGCTCTGGTGGTAAACCTTTAAGAGCTTCAAGTATATTCACAGCTTTATCAGGTTGACCTTGCATAATAGCTTTGAAACTATCGCTTTGTTCAGGGGTTATAACAGATTTAGAAACACGTGCATCACGCGCAGTTAACTGTGTAACAGCTTGCGAACTTTGTTGAATAGATTGAGTTGCGCTTTGCTGGCTTGTTGCATCAAGAGGCGCATATGCCGGCAAACCCAAACGAGCCGCATAGCGAGAGGGATCATCAGTTCGCATTTTTTCAACAATATTTTGTTCTTTTTGAAAAGCTTGCGCCAATGCAATAGTGTGCAAATCACCGCTTTGCGCTGCTTTGTTGATTGTATTTTTGTAATTTTCAACAGCGGCTTCACCGCCTTGTGACGCACTATGAAAATCAGCTTGCGCTTGCAAACTTGTTTGAATGCGTGAAAATTGTTCTTGATGTTGCGGTGAGCTGTTTGCCGCATTTGCATAATCACCCACTATCGATGGATGAACAATATTGCCATTATTAATTGCACTTTCAATCGCATTGCCTTGAACCTTTATGAAAGCATCTTTGTTTTTTTGATCACTTGAAAGTGTTCTTACAACCTCTGACAATAAATATGGATTTTTTTGAACCTGATCTTGCGTGAATGGTGTGCCCGTGCCTGTATTGTATAAAACACTAGATTGACCACTAAACTGTTTTGTTTGCAAATCATAAACTTGCGCTAAAGTTCTTGCCGAGCCATCTGAATTATAAAACACTGTTTTATTAGCACTAGCAGAATCAGGAAATAAAGCTGCAGCCGATTGATTTGAATTTGTTTTTGCTGCTTGCAAAAAATTAACCGCGCCACCAGCACCCATAAAATGCGCTAAATAAGTGTTTTTATCGTTGGCTTCAAATCCTGCTTTTTGCAAAACAGCTTGATTGTCTTGTGTAAAAGCTATTACTGCTTTTTTAGCTTGCACTGGATCAGTGCGACCACCAAGCGTTAAACCAAGCTCAGGGTGACTAGCCATTATTCCTTCCCATGTTTTATCTATAAACTGATAGCTGCCAGTTGCAGTCGATGAAGGGTTTTTAGCATTATTATTACCACTGCTTTCTTGTCCAGATAATTTTGAATAATAATCACCTGTTGCAGTAGAATTAGAACCTATGCCATGGGCGGCTTGCATTTCCTCTGGTGTAAGTGTTTTGGTTGCGTTTGAAAATGGCGCAATGGTTCGCATAGCCTGAAATTTGTTTGCAGTGACAACATCACCAATTTTTGCGGCGCGTGCTGCCCCTTGCGCAAGCACTGTATCTGATACGTCTTTACCCGCTGCTTTTAATGTTTGGTAGTTGTCTAACTCTGTTTTTAAGTTGTCGCTTTCTGCTTTATTTTGCCCTTCAAGAAATGAAATGCGTGATTGAGCCGTCGCAATTAAAGACACGCGCGTTTTTTCATCTGCTTTTAAATCTGAGCTTCGTAATTCATCGTTAATAAATTTATCTGCCCCAGCTCTGCCACCTTTAGAAAATTCAGCATCTACTTGGCTGGTTACATGCGCACCAGCGATAAGAGCCAACGCCTTGTCACGTTGCGCTTCTAAAACATCAGGGTTTTGTTGAAAATCAGAATTTTCTTTCAACCCATCAAACGCATCATGCAACGCATCAAGTTTATGCTCATAGTCTTTGGTATTTTCACCGCCTGGTTGTTGTGCAAGTGAAACAAGCTCATTGGTTTTGTTCTGAATATCTTGATTAATCGATTGTAGGGCTTGATTGGTATCATTGGTTTTTTTAGAACTTAATGCGCCATTGTAATATTGGGTCGACAAATTTTGTGCACTTGAAAGCATAGTTTGCCCAAGCGGTGATGTGCCCCATGACGCCTTTGCAGTGTTAAGATAAGCATCGGTTGCAACTTTCAAAGCAACAGGATCATCAGCATGTTCTAAACTTATTTTGCGCAAATCCTCAGATACCGCAGAATTACCCGCCGCAGACGCGCCTTTTGAAACAGCGTCAGCATAAGCATTGCCCGCCGCGCCAAAAATCGGCAAAGCACCAGATTGAACTTGTATTGCACCTGTTGCTGGATCACGTGTAACCGCATTTACCGCATCATCACGCCCTTTTTGCTCTGATAATGTTGTGGCAAATTGCTCTGTGCCAGCCGCAAGCTGGTTAAACCCATTGCCGATAGCATCCGCAGAACGCATGTAATCTTGACTTGATAAACGCTCACGCGGAGCTTCGGCTGTTACTGTGTTTTGCTGTGGTATGGGTAAATCAACCATTATTCTTTCCTATGCACTAAACGCACCTGATTTTGCAGCCCCTGAAAGACCACCAATAATTTGACCAGCCGCGCCCATATAACCGCCAATAATCGCGTTTTCAGCACTGTTACGATAAAACTGTGAGGCTGTTTCATCTGCGTTGACTTGATTGTTAATGTTCTGCACGGCTTGATTTCGATTAGCATCGCCTTTGCCTTCTACATTGTTGATAATTGCAGCCTGCGTAGGGCTATCACTATCAGTATTAGCAGAGGCGCGAACAGCATAAATATTGCCCAAAGTTGAAGCTAAATTTTGACGCATACTGGTATCTGTTTGTGCGGCTTTGACGCGCCCAATTTCAGCCGCGCGTGTTGCTTGATCGGCTTGTGCACCAAAACCATCAGCCGCGCCTTGGGCTTTAGTGAGCGAACCAACAACGGATAAACCAGTTGCGGCAAGAGCAAGAGGAGCGGCTGCCATTGGCATTAGATTGATACCTCCACAGAACATTCCATAATACGAATTAATCCAAAACGAGACGATGTTAAAACAATACGTGGATCATAATCACGCCCAAACGGACGTGCTTTTACACTTCGTTCTCGCAATAGGGCAGGTGAACTTGCATCATCACCATAATTATAAGCCTGAACAGTATGCGTTCCCCAATCATATTCGCAATTTGACTGCGTTGTTATCATTGCCTCTGAAATGCGTCTACGTCTTTGATGTTGATGTTGCGATGTGCCACTGGCTGGTATTTCGCGCACAATCGGTTCAAATATTTTAACAAATGATGTGCCACCTTGCAAAGTCGCGCTCGTAATAACCTCGCCTTGCAATTTCACAATATTGCCGTTTGCATCAATCGTTCTATCGCCTAAATCAACACCAGAATCATAAAGTGCAATGGTTTGACCTGCCAGCCACCAAAATACACCAAAGCCAGATTTAACCATATTGGCAGGCGGCGCATTCACAAAAACTACACTATCCCCAAATTGCATCGCGTCTTCTATTTCAAGAATAGTTGCTAATTGATAATTAACTGTAAAAAATACCTTAGCCGCATTAGCAATAACCCACGCAATTTTACCCGCACCACTTTCTGGATGCCAGCCAATAAGGCCAAGGTCTTGCGTAAATTTTCCAATGACAAGAGAGCCATCGCTATTAACAACATAACAAATGCGCTCAGGCGCACCATCGCCCGCTGAAATTGTAAGCGTTACAGGCTGCTTAAACAGATTACTATGAACATCACTAATATCCTCAGACGCATACGGGCGTGTAACCGCCCCTGTGCTTCTAATCACGGATATACGTGTGCCGCCCGCATTAATATAAATCAAAGCATCCATAAAAGACACAGGACGAACAGATGAACACCCATCATTCGTAATTTGACGAAATTCAACAGAGCCGGGCTTAAGAGGATTAGTTGCCGAAACAGGGCAATAAAATATTCCATGATCGGTAAAAAAGAACATGTCACTTGTGCCACACACATTCAAAACCTTTGGACGGGTTGGCACAAATTCAAGAATAGCCGTATTGGCATTAACGCCTGCCGCCGCATTAGTAGCAGCCGCAGCACTATCAATGTAACAAATATTAGGATTGCCAATAGTTGCCCATAAAATAGCTTCTTGCCGTTGTGGAAAATTGCAAAATCCAAGTCGGTTATGGTCGTAAAAGCAAGAAGCAGGCCAACCTAAAATAGCCGACATAAATTCTTCTTGCCATTGAACAGTCGCAGTACCGCCGCTATACAAAGCATAACCTGTTGTTGAAGAGCTTGCTGTTGGCGATGAAACAGTATCAGCAATAGATGAGCCAGCCGTAAGCAATACAGTCCCGTTGGTTAATGGCCCTAATATTTGACCAATCCCAACGCTCACGCATTCAAATTTCAATCCTGATTTTGTTGAAGCTGCAATTTGCCCAACAGAAAAAGCAGTTATATCAATGCCTGAAAATATCACTGTATCTGGCAATCTTGAATTAACTGTTACAACTGCAATAGTTGGCGATATGACGGCTGTAATTGTAACTTGCCCGCCCAGTATGGATAAAACCGACCCAACCATTGTGCTTAAAAAATAAGCCGTTGAGCACGTTAATGTAAGGCTTGAACCTACTGTTTTATAATTGCTGGTTGAACAATCCCATTGCATTGATGCGCCCAACACGCTTGAACGATAAAATGGGCATTGTTTATTGCCAGCAATTACAGCAAACGTGTAATTTAAGAAACTCCATGAATTGTTGTTTTTATCCCAACGCGCTATTTGCGGCTGCATATTGGCAAAACACATGACAATATCATATGAGGCTTGTCTTACTGATATTTGAGAAACGGTTGCATCTGTCCATAAATAAGTTGAACTGCTATTTTGCGCTAAAACATTGCCTGCCAAATCAGTAATGATAATTTGTCCAGTTTTGAAAATAACCAAAACTTCAACTAAACCAGACATTAAAAAATAATCAGACCGCTTGCCAGTTGGAAATAAAGCTCTGCGACCAGAGCGGCTTAAAAGACTGCCCTGTGCTTCAGCTCTAAAATTCAAAGATTGCAAACATCCACGTTTTGTTGTGGGTAAATCAATCCGTCTTTTTGCAGAACGATTAATTTGACCACCGCAAAAATCTGTTTGAACATCAATTTGTTTTGATATTGGCATAACTAAAACCGCCTTTTATAGCCGCGCCGCGCTTCAAGCATTTGCGAGCGAAACACAACGCGCCTTGGCATTTGCGCATCATCAGCAGAACGCGCTTCCTGCAATTCTTGTTTTGCCATGGCTTTAATAACAGCAACACTACTGGCATCTTCATTGAATCCACGCTCTAATAAAATTTCAATTTCAAGGCGAAGAACTTCAATAAACCCAGCAGGCCAACCCGTAGGAATAAGAGGTTCAGGCACATAAAAAACCATAACGCCATCAGGCGCAGTGCAATGAACCATATTGCCAATAATGCGATATTCAAAAGGCGGAGCATGAATACCATCGCGTGTCATGCCGTGTCGCGCTGGATAAATTTCAGTTTGTTGACCTGCCAACTTATCCCAGCAATCTTTAACCAATAAACAATCGGCTGGTAGCATAAACATATCAGCATAGCCGGGATATGCACTTGTGCCAAAGCGGTTCATCTCCACAATTTTAGTGGAAAATGTCCAATCTTTTTTGCTCATAACATTGGCTATAGCGCGGTCGTAAAATGACGATCCTGCTATCCATTCGTCCGAGCCATCCTCGGCTGCGCAAATGCGATTGCCAGTTGCAAGCAATGCGTCATTAATAATGCTGAGTTTATCGATTGTAATCATGCAATCAATGTGCAGATATTCTAAAATTCAAGCAACGCACTTATAAAAAACCCGCAACTTATAACAAGTTGCGGGTAAGTTGCGGGGGAAAGCAACTCTAAAATAATCAAAAACTTTACATATCCTGTTTTTGAATTTGCTCTCGTGCGTAATCTTGCACCTGTTTCGTTTTAATAGCAATTTCAGCATCAGCAATATCTTGTTCTGTCATCCACGGCGCATCAGACCATTCAAGGGGAAAGGTAGCAATGGCATGATAAGCATCAATAGGATACATATCAACAATTTCAGATGAAAAACTAACAACTTTGCCGTTTTTTTCTACTGGTATTTTTCTATAAACAGTTTTGAGTTCCATAGTCATTTTAAGCTCCTTTAATTAGCAATCGATTGAAATCCAAGAGCTGCATGTCGCAGTTGGGCTTGTGCCAGATACGCGCACATAACATTGAACATATTGCAACACATATTCACCAATTTGATTGGAAAATGGTGACGCAAAACGGCTTGAAGCTTTAGAAGGAGGAGGAACAGGATCTTGACCTGATAAAATATTTGGAAACAACCGATTAGCAGACAAAGCTGTTAAATCATGATACGCTAGTAGTTCAACATTGCCATTGCCAAAATTTGGATCATTTGACCCAAATAATGCAAATTCATATTTTTCATCTGTTGCAGACATTTTTAAATTTGAAATATCAATCACCCAAAAACCATCATATCGACCAGGATTTAATGGAACTTGTAAGTTTTGATTGTTCAAATACCCAGTCACTGCAATAATTTGCTTTTCAGCAAAAGTGGCAAGCTGATCTTTGGGCAGTGCACGTGTTGGTAAAATACTAGGAAGAGGGTTATTGGTTAAAGACATGATAATCTCCTATTAAATAATTACGCTTAAGCAGCGATTGCGCCAAATGAAATTGAACTTAAACGAGCAATGGCATTAGGATGTTCACGCGCAATACCCCAATCCCATTTCATTTTAGTTGATAGAAAAGTTGTGCCCGGTATCGCGCCTTCATCTGTAACAGTAAGAGGGGTTTGCTCAATACCGTAAATACCGCGTTCACTTAAATTGACGCAATAAATAGAACCCGTTTGAGCCGCACCGCCGCCCACAGGAACCTCGTTTAAAGGCAATAAATCAGGCGTATCGTCAGGCTGATAACCATAAAGAATAGGCATTCCTTTATATTTAAGAATGTCGCGCCCAAAATCATCTTTTGTAAAAGCAAGCGTTTGGTTCACAAGAGTATTATTTCGAGCCGCTGAATCCATCAAAGGCATTAATTCACGAGGGAAAATCCAATGCGTTGCTCCGTTTGTTTTCCAACTTAACTTATCAAGATTAGTAAGAGACAATGGCGCACCACCCGCGGCGGTTGAATTATAAAACAGGTTCTTATTAACGTTATTACAACGCGCTTGAAACCCATCTGGTTGAGAACCATCATTGGTATTGTCACCTTTAATAATCATTTGGCTGGCAAATTGTGCAATCGCTATAGATTTGTTTTCTTCTAACTTCCAACGCTCTTGCATACCCAAACGATCAACAATAGCGCGATCAACTTGAATGAATTCATCCATGTAGAATGTATCTTCTTCACGAAGATTAAAAGAACCCGTCGCATAATTGCCAACGGTGTTAATTTTGCGAAAACCAACAGTTGGCGTTTTTGCTGTATCAATAAATTCTTTTTTGCCATTTGTTACAGAAACAAATTTCATATTCGCTAAAAGATCAGAAGTTTTTGCAACGTTTTCAACAAACATGCGTGATATTGAGCCTTCCTCCATTGTTTTGGAATATTCCAAAAGGGTAACGGGCAAAGGAATTGTGACGGGAATAGCAACCATTGTTTTCGTCCTCAGTTAATATCTATCAACCCACGCCGATAGATTTGTTAAATTGATAAGCTCTTTTTTGAGTCAAACTCATGTTTTCATAATTAGGAATTTTATTGGGATCAGTGCCTTGACCAGCACCAGACCTTGTCGCACCATCGATTCCTTGCGAGACATAATTTGATTTAAGCCCCTCAAAATACTCAATAATATCTTTGGTAAATAAAGTTTGGCTGAGTTGTTTAGCAATCGCAGGAGATGAAGCTGTTGCTTCAAACCATCTATTAAGATCGTCAACACGGGCATTGCCGTTTGCGCCTAAACTTTCATCACGCGCTTTAATGGCAGTTTGAATGCGTTCAGAATTTGCCGTTTCACGCGCTACATCAAGCGCAATCATTTGAGAAAATTGTTTCTGGCTTAGTCCTTGCTCATGTGCAAATTTTCGAGCCTCTGCAAGACGCGGATCAGCTTGATCGATTTGCATGCCATCTGGAAGCTTGAAGCCTTCGGGCATAACAGCTTGATATAAATCCGCACTTGCGGGCGTGGCTGCCTTTCTGACTTCCGCCTCGCTTCGCAAGGCCTCAGCATCATTAAGTTTTGCAAGCAAATCAGGAAATTTAACGCCTTTTTCTTGATCCCAATAATCATCAGCAAGCCCATCAGGTCGGGCATAAGGCGCATTCGGTTGATTAGACCCTGTTTGGGGGGTCGATTGGGACGCGTCTGCGCCCGCCGCTATTGGCGTATCTTGTGCCAACTGGCTCTCGTGCGCCGCTACGGCTGTCTCTGTTGTTTGAGCTTGTTCCAACATGAATTTTATCCGCATCCATTAAGTCAAGTAGTCTTGACACAAGAATGCGTTGACCTTCATGAATGAGCAACGCACCGCTCATTAAAGAGTTTGGACATAGCAAATTAAGCAGATTAACCAGCATTTGACGGGCAACTTTCCCGTGATGTGTAGCGGCAATAATAGCCCATGCTTGTTTCATTTCATCATCGGTATATTTTGGTTCAATTTGCATTACATATACCCTTTAAGCTGCGTTGTGAGTTGCGGAGGAGCTGCCCCCGCTGGGTTAGCAATCGGTGCTTGCTGCCCTGCATTGGCTGCCCCTTCAGGCGCATTAGGAGCTTGACCGCCTTGTAATTGTTGAATTTGACTAACAGCGTTTTTAATTTCGTCGGGTTTACGAAACACAACAATTTTTGAAACACCCATTTTTTCAACTAAATTTTTCAAAGTAGCCTCTCCATTGGTTTGAACCTTAAATTCCTCAGGAAACGCCTCACCCGCAAGCTGTATATATCGTGCAAATTGTGCTACATCTTGTTGCTCAGACGCTTTGTGCGCTGGGTTCATAGGCATAAGCGACACGTGCTTATTGTCATAAGTAATCGGCTTAACAATGCCTTTGCGCTGCAAAATATACTCATAGCGCAAAAACACTTCCGCACAAAACTCACGCCAAAATGCAGAACCCGGTAAACCAACCCGCCGTTGTGCCATTGTCATTTGATCAAGCCATTGAGTGGCAGTAGGCGGTGTTTTACCCGGTTGATCTGGAAAATCTAAAAAGTGCATGCGCTTAATGCGCTGTTCAATATCACCGCGATCATAAATAGCCACATTAGGCGGTGTTGCAGTGTAAAGATTTTTAATGGCATTTTCAGAACCGGGGCGAATAGCATAAGCCATTCCACCCTCAATGCCTTCTTCTAAATTGCCAATACTATCATCAGGAAATGCAATAGGCGGCGTTAAACTCATTTCACAATTCAAAATTTTCTTAGCGGCTAGATCATCTAAATGCCGCAAATCTGGCAAAGATTGAATGGTGGGACCATTGCCCCATGCCCATTCTTTCATTGGATTAAACCGTCCCACAATCAATGGACAAGAACCAGCCCCTTTAATTCTATTGTGTTTAACAACATATTTGCCAACCATGACAACATATTGCCAAACAATATCATGGTGCTCATTCCAATCACGCCAAAAACCACGCCGAACTTCAACACTTGTTTTTGACTTTTCTTTAATGTTTTTTTCAACTTCAGGCGGCAAAGGCAAATCACCAAGCAAAGCCCGCAACTTTCCATATTTTACATGTTGAACAAAAAAACGATCATCAATATGACCTGTTGGTCCTGTGGCAATTTCAAGCTCATGTAACGGAATAGCTTGACATGCAATGCCAGACCAACCCGTATCATCAACCCACATTGCAGTTGTGCCAATAGACAAATCAGGATTAAACGCAGTGCCGCACTCAGCATAAAAATTCGATGAAGACAAAGCTTCAAAAATCATAGCATCAGCCGCTTGAATTTGATCTTTGCATTGCTGCTTAACCGCATCTGGTGTGCCAAGTGGGCACTCGCGACCAGCCCATGGTTCGGCCTCTGGCATGAATGTATTCATTACCATCGTCGCAAAATCTTGACTCATTTCAGCCGCAAATGAAATATTACACTCACCCGCATCATGCGGCTTCGTTGTTACCGCTGTGCGCGAGGAAACCGAACGCGCTCTATGAGGCGCAGTAAACCAGTAGCTTTCGCGCATATCAAGCTCCCATTGAGACTTATGCATACGACATTGCTCTAGTCTCATTTCGGCTTCTTTTTCTAAATCAGATATTATCATCTGCTACCATCCTGATTGCCAGATCGATCTAAATTATTCACAAAACCAGTTGCAGACGTAAATGCAGGCGATAAACCAGCATAAGACAAAGCATTAATTTGTCCAAATTGATGCAAAAGTTGCGCTGTATTATCACCCAAACCAGATTGAATGGATTTACGACGCTGATCGTCAGCTTGAGCTTTTTGCGCAGCAACCTCTGGATCAGGCGGTGCTGGATCTGGTGTATCAACCATTAAATATCACTTTCGCGTTTTGAGCTATACAATCGCTATATAATTGATCTGGTAGCAACGCACTCCCCGTTACACCAACCAAACGACGCGCTGCGCTTGTGCAACAAAATATCAAACGATTGCGCCAAGACGGTTTATAATCATTGTTTTTATTCATTTGCAAAATATCAGTATTCCATGTCCATTTAGCTATTTCAGCATCTCCAATCAAACCAGCAGGGGCAATCGCAATGCGTGTGCCAAACAAAGTTTGATCATAATAAATCCAAACTTGACATTTTTGCGACCATGCAAAAGCCGAAACATGCTTATATATTGATGGCAACCATCTATTATAAAACTCATCTGCACAGCTTTTATGAAACGCTAAATACCAAAGCAACGGTTCATCTGGTTCAATTTTAATCAACATCATGAAACCCGCCGATTGCTTTTTTTCTTTGCACGAACATCCATGCGACCCGTTATTTGTATAGCTGGCATTCCAATCATGCGACGACCCTCTCCCATGCTTAAACACAAATATTGCAAACAATCGGCAATATCAGAAAATTTGTCTTTTACAGGCTCTGGATCACCCATAGCATTTTTCTTAACATGATACCCGCCACGCAACGCAGCCGTTAAAGTTTGACACCCTTGAGCAGATACAATCAATCGCGACTTACCATTGTGCATATCCGTCAAAACACTCTCAACCGCCGATAATCGCGTTTGAGAATGATTGTTCTTTACAGGAGCAGGCATAACATCCATGCCATTGGCCTTGAATATATCATACGCACTGCGCTCGTCAGCTTGACCCTTATCTTGCCCCTTTGGATCTCCGCAAAATCGAAACTGATACCGATTTCCATATTTTACCGCTAAAAATCGCTTTAGAGCAGGCGCAAAACCAACCGCACTCACACCATACATGCGAAACTCATATTGACATTGTATGCGCTCATTAATCCGTTGCGCTATCAATGCCGCAGGACGCGCGCGCCCAAAATCAAGAGAAACCCATACCTCATAATTCTCCATAGGCAATAAAAGCTGAGTTGATAAATGAGCCTCTTCATCAAACATCGGCCAAACAGGCTCGCCATCCGTGTAAAACGTAATTTTATTCTGTAATCGTGATTTTATCCATTGTCGCGTCTTACCAGGTATCATTCGCTCATAATAACCAGTCGGTAACCATTTAACATTCTCAGCCAATAAATTAATCTCATACCCCTGCAATGTCTTACCATCCGCTGCATAAACATCATTCATAGCAGAAGGTTGAACAAAATATGACCATTGCTTAGGCATCTTAAACGAAGCCTTATCATCTTCAGGCATCTCATCAGGCAAAGGTGCCTCACCAGCCATCTGAACAACCCAATTCTCAGATGTAGGAGCATTCATATCACCAATCACACCATACCAATTCGAACCACCATCCTTCTTAGCAGGCCAACGACACCGACTTTGAGCCTCATCAAACAACGCCTTAGTTTGAAACTCTAACTCATTAAACCAAACACCCGTCGTTTCACGAGACCGCAAAACCTTAATATCATCAGGCGTGTCAAGAGCTAAAAAATAAACCTCAAGCTCAATCTCCCCAATATTAATAAAATGTCGCATCGGACGACTTAACGCAACAATGCCATAAATCTCCTCAGGAAACCACTCAAGCCACGTTTTCATCGTCGTATCACGCAATTCCCCATACGTGTTGCGAACAATAAACCAACGAGACTTGCGCTTGCCATTCACTAAACGCTGCTCACTCGCTATCATCCATATCTTCATGCAACTGCACGACGATGTGCCAGATCCAATCGGACCTCGAATAATCGACACCTCAGAACGATCCATTAAATATTGAGCCAGAACGCTACCATCAGGCGCAAACTGCTTGCGACCATCACTTGTATCAGTTTTGTAATCTTGAGCTTCCATGGTCTTTAATTTGCCCCGCAATGAATAATATAACAACGCACTAAACATTAAAAAATAAAAAAATAAAAAATCGCGAGGCGGAGGGTGGAGATTGAGTGAGCGCGACCATTTTACCCCCATACACATTTTAACAGAACAAGGCCGTGTTAAAGCGATTGTGCAGTATTCTTGATGAAAAACGATGGTGCAATCATGTATTACTTTATGTCTTTTGTAATACAATTGTTGTAAAACAATAACTTAACTGCCTTTATAAGCAGCTTACCAAGCTGTGGGTTTGCTTAAATAGGCCGCAAATAGATCAACACGAAAGCTTTAAGCCAATGGTTTGAGAAATGTTTGGCTTGGTTATGCGCCATACAAAAGCAAT
>LDNN01000001.1_pt3 | contig 41229 bp, 67 predicted proteins | sample 350691 | NCBI WGS metagenome assembly LDNN01 (sample SAMN03646984, study PRJNA283341) | glacier metagenome | biome: Icesheet; feature: ENVO:00000133; material: cryoconite; isolation source: sample CY1 0.2 micron filtrate containing viruses sediment from cryoconite holes ...
ATCGGCGGGGTCGCTGCTTTGACGACGTGGGTCGATGCAGGCCTCGGGATCAGAGATATAGCCGAAGCCAATACGATCAAGGATGGCCGAGAGGACAATGGACTCGACTTTCTTTTCCTTGATGGATTCTGGGGAGACGCAGACATCAATGGTGTGATGAACTCCCTGGTTGTCAATCCCGATGAGTGAGTGCGGAACGACCTTTGCCATTGCTTTAAGCGTTGAGTCGAGTAGGACTTTGCCCACAACCCATTCCTCAGGCTTCTCTTTGTCGGTAACCACGACTTCTTCTGAGTAAAGCGGGATACGTTTAAAAGAGGTTTCCTGAGTAAGGTTCTTGACGATAGAGATACCCTCATTTGGGACTCCTTCTTCACTTTCATACAGATGCTTGACCTGTTCCCACTTGTCGGGCATATATACTTTCTTCTCATTAAAATGAGTTGTTAGATTATAGTGCCCATCAAGTGTGACCAAGATGTCATCCAGGTTGATACCATCTTCGGTTCGTTCAATTGACTCCTGATAGAAGTTAACTCCCTCAACCGTTGCAAAGGCGATACACACACGTGTGGTGCACTCTTTCATTTCAGGAGTCAGATATGCTTCGAATCCATTACGAAGATTGACGTCTATTGGCTGTGGATCTATCAACGGGAGTGCGTTCTTTAGACCCCCCATTTCTCGGGGTGCACGTTTGCGGTTCCCGATAACCGGCTGAGTTGCCGCGAGAATCACTGGAACAGTAAGTTTAGTCCATACGATTGTACTTTTGTCTTCGGCCTGGCGATTAAGCTCTGTAGAGACTACAGAGACCCACTTACCGGGTGTATTCTTACTGGTGGCTGTCGGGTCACACCGGAAGCGTGTCCCGCTGTGCAGGTCTCTAAACGGAGCACTGCATAGCCACTCGATTGTCGCATCCCGGATGATCTCTCGTGCTCCCGATGGGTAGTCTTCATAGTCAATAGTAAGCGAGTTCTGAAGAAACGGTCGCTGCTGCCCTGGGATAGGCATCATAGTGAAGCGAAGAAAGAACTTGTTCACGTCCCGGCGAAACAAGGCTTGATAACGAAGTATGGATTCTTCGCTAATTGACTTCAGGGACTTCTCTAAGCCCCGAAGCGCGTCTGCAATATACTGCGCTGCCTGCTCTTCTAGAGACAGTATCGTATAATCATAAGCGATAAACGATAGAATCATAGACTTTGCAGACTCTGAGCGCATATCTACCCCCTGAGAGCGCATAAGTGCTACCTCCCGGATGAGTGCATGCTTATTGGCAACAGCGGCTTTGCACCGAACGAAGTGTTCCGTACCGCGGACTCCGTCTCGAAGGCTGTTGAGAATCCAGCCTCCAAACCCCTTGTTCCATGCCCGTATCTCCCAGTGGTCTGGCAGAATGAGCTCTACCGCCGGGTTCCCCGGGGTCAGCAGACGAAGCCGGAATGGATCCGGCCCACATGCTACTTTGAATCCATCTGGGAGAAAGCTCTGAACGATATTTAGAAATTCATCAGTAATCAAAAGAGTAATCCTTTCTTTGAAATACTTAAGCTTTTACAAGAACAGCTTCTTTTTCCGTTATCTTTTCTATCAGTGTATAGGGCGTGCAGCTAAGTACGTTGCATGCATTATACATGATATCCTGCAGTTCCCACATACTCTGGAACCACTGTATTTGCTTGGTCGGGTTCATTTGCAGGACGTTTGTCTGAATCGAGTAGGCTGACGGCATACTCAACTCTTCCGGGACTCTCTGAGATAACTTCTTATCTACTTCGTTTGTCTTTACAATAGCCTTAGTAGGAACTTTGACGGGCAAAGAATCTTGAGGCACACTGCGCCTTAGTAGGTTGACAAGCATGGCTCCAATATAGATGCTGGCAAACCATGTAAGCAGAAAATCAAGAAAGCCTTGATGTGTAACTCGAAGCAGACTCCCAGAGTGCAGTGTTGCGAAGAGCCCTGCAAGCAAGACCCAATGCAATGTGCAGTAAGGGCAATTAACTAGCTCGCCAAGTGGCGGGCTCATAATAGCCACAAAGAGACGGAATCTCTCAAATACCTTTCCCTTAGTGATAGTGTAAGTGAGCGATGAGCAGGCTAAAATCAGCACTGCGAGCATTGGTAAATTCATAATCAACCCTTTTCTGTTCCTGGCTTATAACTTCCGCCAGAGCTGTCAATGCCAAACTCCTCATAAGAGCCTTGCTGATTGCCTTCTGTAAAATAGTCCATGCCTGACATACCATCAAGCCCTCCGCGCTCGGCAATGGCAAGCATGATACTTGCCGCAACCGTGTCCCCCACCTCCCGTAGTAGCAAGGCAGCAAGAAGCCTATGGGTGGGGGCAATTGAGTGATTGTTTCGACTTACCGCACTGCTCACGCAGTAGTCTGTTAGTTCTTTCAGGGTGAACCCCTCGCGGCAAACAATTGTCTCGGCATCATTAACGTTTTGTTCCCGTTTGACGTATTCGTTGGTCGAACCCTCGCCGTCATCCTCGCGAACGCGCACCAAAGCAAAACTGGCCATCACCCTACCTCCGTTCCTGATTTATGGTTGCCGCCAGAACCGTCTATGTGTGGCCCTAGAAATATCATGTATGGCCCAATGATAAGTGAGACTACTAAGCCCTCTTTGCGTTCATGGTATCCAACCAAGAATCCAAGTCCACCGATCTTCTTCCAGACCTTACGGACACTAAAGTACTTCATTCTAGTTCCTCTAGCTTCTGCATCTGTGCTTCGGTTAGCCCTAATAGAGTCTCGCTTTTATTCTCGTTTACAACAAATGACTTACACTGCGGATCACTAGCGAGTTCATGCATTACCTCAACGCAGTACGCTTCGGCTTTTACTCGTTCACTTTCTGTTGTCTGCCCTTTCCACTTGTTGACTAGAAATATCCGCTCATGCGTTCTTGCTCCGTCAACCAACACCCGGACAATATGCTTGACCCGGGTGCTGATGACGCCTGCTGAGACATGACGTGTTGTGGCTATTGGCTGGGTTCGAAGCCTTACCTTAGCATCCACAACTGTTACCTCCGTACATCAATGCCATACGCGCCTTCTCTCGGGCAAGATAGCCTTCAAGATGCTCTTCTTCTTCTTCCTCTACTTCCTCTTCTTCTTCCTCAATTAGAGAGTCTTCAAGCCCTGCATCCGCAGTACCCTTGTAGGCTGGAACAGTCTGCGTTGTCGCAGACTGTTTGAACGCCGCAGACGTTCGGTTGATGTAGTCCTGTAATCCTGCCATTATCTCTTATCCTTTTCTGGTAACGGAAAGAATACTGTTCTTCTCTACCCCGGCGATTTCCTCTGCGGCTTCCCAGTGATCCATACTCTTTTGCTGTTTGTACACAAGGCTAATTGCGTCTTTGACATCTTTGAGTCCGATACCACTGGTGAATCCCGCAGCTTTATCCCGTTTAATTGCAATACTGGTACTCTGGTCAACAATATGATTGACGAGAGCGCCACTTGCTAGATGGCATAGAAGCAGATTGAGAGACTTGCCTTCTTTGAGTTTTACTTCAGCAAGAATCTTGCTTGGGTCAAAGAACTCAGATGTTGCAATCTCAGAGAGCCCCTTTGCTGAGACTTTCTCCTCCAATGGGACTCTGGAGAGATATAGATTGAACAGTTCGGGCATGACTGAGATGTCTGGCCGACTTACCCGTACATGGCGATCCATACGTCCTGGACGCATGACCGCAGAGTCCAAGACATCCTGACGGTTGGTGGCAAGAATCACCAATGGGTGCTCTTCGTTCATGCCATCCATTTCGGCAAGGAAAGTTGCAACTACGGTCTTGTCAATATCACTTGACTGACCGCTGCCACGACGGCTCAGCAAAGACTCTGCTTCATCAATAAAGATAACAGCAGGGAATCCATGAGCTTTCTGATGTTTGCGTGCGCGTTTGAATAAGTCCCGAATCGACTTTTCTGCCTCGCCCACCCACTTGGACAGAACCTCTGGGCCTTTGACGTAGATAAACCCGCTCGTAGTTACTTTATGGCCTTGGGCCAAAGCAGTGGCACTTGCCTTGCCCAGCATCGTTTTACCTACGCCCGCAGGGCCCCAGAGCAAGATGCCGCGGATCGGCTTCTTACCGTAGGTCTTATACAGGTCGGCATTTACGATGTTGCCGAGAATGGCTTCTTGGAGAATCTCCTTCGCCTCTTCCTGACCCCCAATATCCTCCCATGTGACGGGAGTCTCTTGGACAGCAGTAAAGCTCTCTTCTGGTTGACCCAAGTTCTTGAGAACGCAGTGACCTGCACCGTCCACAATCACCCGGTCTCCTTCTTCCAACACATGGCTGTGAGCAATCACCCGTGTGGATCCCTGATGGTCAATCTCAGCACTAAAGGTGTCTATGACTTTAGTGATAACGCAGACACTTCCAAGCGCTTGGTTGTCGGTTACTTCCAGAATCTGGAGTGTGTCCGTCTTGACCAAGACTGTAGAGCCTACTTGGATGTTTACTCCTGCTGGAATCTCAATCTCCACCCGCTTTCCGTCCATGGAGATAGTCGTACTGCCTGTGGTAAAGCCTGCCGGCTTGATGTCCAAGGCTCCCTTCTCGATGCGTTTATTGCCGATGCGAAGTGTGCTCTGCCCGGAAGCAAACAATACTCGTGCATACTCGTCGTCCAGAACTTCGACAATGCGTCCCCGGCCGGTTTTCCTGTCTCCTGAATAGTTGTCAGTATACATTACAGTCATACCAACAGTGAAGTCTTCGGGCCGGGCTGGCTTCTCTGTAATCCGAACTACTTGTGCATGGAACCGCGGTTCTTTGCCCACTTGAATGAGAATGCCCTCAAGCTGGTTGAGCCGCTCCTCCATTGCCTCTTTATCGTTCTCAATGCGAACTAGTGCCATTTCTTAATCCTTTCTTATGGTGCGACAAATGTCATCTCTTGATTGTTCAGCTCACGCCAGATACGTACAGCGATATTCGGCTCGTCTTTTAGCAGTATCAATACATCGTAGAGCTTTTCCTTCTTGGCTTCGGTAACCCCTTTTCCGTCAAAGAACAACGATTGAATTGGGTAATCTGCAACTGAGGCAGTGAGATACCCTCCACAAGCCTCATAGACAGCTTGTATGGGCCTTAGATCTACCGGTTCACCATTCCACTCAAACTCTGCCAATATGTCAAAGTTCAGTGGGTTTCGTACTGGATCTACAAGAGCGTCAAGAAGCATACGGATATACCGCAGATTCTTTATATCTTTACGTGCGTCAAAACAGGCTTCATAGAATGCTGAGAAAGAATCCATGAGTGCCATTGCTGACAACCACCGAAACTGCTCCTGTGTTTCTTCTTCGGTACTAAAAGTAACCATAAGCTCCAATAGGTCTTCTCGTCCGCACTTCTCTAAGAAGTCCAAACGAGTTTTGTGTTCCCACTGAAACTCACTGTGAGCAACAATAATCATACGATAGAATGCGTTAGTGACCTGACCAATTCCTTCTTTAGAGACAAGTCCGAAATAGACTTCTAATGGATCACTTGCGTGTGCAACAACGTCTGTCAAAGACAGGTCGCAACTAAAATTAGAAGCACGGACTCTTCGAGGAACATTGATGTTTTCCTCTGGGTCAAAGGCAACTCGCCGCATCTGTGGATCGAATTCAACAAAGATAATATCTCCGTCTACATCTCCCATAAAGTGCTCTTTGAGTACCTCTGGGTGAATATACCCGCAAAGGCCTCGCCCTGCTACTCGTAGTATCATATTGAGCTTAACGCCCTTAGAGCGTGTTGCAGGATAACGAATAACGACTTTGAGCTTGAGTCCATTCAGGTCTGAGATAGACTTGATGTTTGAATCCCGCCTCATGAGTGAAGGCAGAAGCTTCTTAGCCATGTCTACGCCTACCACGAAGCAGTCCCTGCCTTGATTAGGGTTGCCTTGAGCGAGCGCCATGAATCCGTTGCCCTCATGGGCACGCATGGCTTTCTTATCTATTGTCTGTGCGGTAATTGCAAGAAGCTCTTCCTCAACCGCACTTATGAGTCTGTTCCAGTCGTAGTCAACACCGCGCTGACTTGCTTTCAGTCCTTGATTCATCAGCACATGAATACTCGGAATGCGTATGACCTTAAGAGGCGTTTTCTTACCCCCTGCCATATATAAAGTTTTGGGTGTGCTCTGAAAGATAGACTCATGGAGTCCAGGCACAACGATTGATCCTAGTTCTTTGATGCGGTACTCGCAGTTATATTTTGCAGAGCCCGCAAATAACGGATGACTGTCTAAACAGGTTCCGGGCATGGGCCTTGAGATGTCCACGTGGAAACTGTCATCAAATGTCGGTACAGGGTTTATACAAACAACCGATGTCCTCATTCTTTAATCCTTTCAGAGTGAGAGGGAGCTGGCGACTCCCTCCCATTGGCCCGGCTATCCTGCTGTGTTATAGGGAATCCCATATTCTCGGCTGAGAAGTGGCTTCTCCGTAACTTCTTCTAAGAGCCCTACGAAGAACGCAATGCACGCAGCGTATCCCCAGATAAACAGCGCAAGCGTGAAGATAGAGACAGCTGTCTCTGATACCAGCATAAGCGTGACAGTAACAACGGCTATTACTACGATGGTGCGCACTAACGTACGTACACCATAAGACAGAGTCTTGTTCCAGAAATTTGATAGTGTCTTCATAACTAATGTCCTTTCTTTAGTACTTTTACTTAGCGTCCGTGTGCCTTCCTCACACCAAGATTTACGCTTTAATCGACTCTTAAATACTCTATGCCATAAGGGGCGGTGAACACTCTTTACGAGACGCCCACCACCCCTTGAACCACTTGATACCAGACTCCACCAATTCACTAAGAATCTTGCTGACGGAGATGGAGATAGCCATAGTTATCACAAACTTCATGGCTTCTCTGACTTGTATATAAACCACTTTAATATTCCTTTAAATAGGTAGACGCCAGGACTCCCTTGCTTTGGAATGTATATACAGCTAGCTATGCTGATAGGGCCTAGGCAAGGGAGTAGCGCTCCCTGGTTGAGACTTGTAAGACTCGAACTTACACACTCCATTACAGAGTTATTTCCTAATAAGCCCCATATCCCGAAGGAAGGGGAACCTTATGATAGAGGGGACGTGTCCCTAGTTGCTTCAATGGTGTCATGAAGCTTCCAGATAGCAATAGCGTCGTATATTGAGACTACTATACACACCGAGAAGAGAATAATTCCCCACCAGTCGTGGGTATAAATAGACCCCATTAAGTAGGCTGCTATCAGTAGTCCAAAGAACGTAGTGTTCCATGCACCCTTTTTCAACATTCTTAATATCTCTTTACGCAGCATAACTAAGACCCCCAGACTTGATGTGATACCCACACCAACCCAATAATCACCAGCGCCGCCAGTAGTACTTCCATGCGTACCCTTTCTCAGTGTCTTCGCACTAGAGCAATAATGCCAAAGCCCATAACTACTGCTATGGCCATAAGCAGCTCATTGAATAAATTCATAGAATCCTCCCTTTTACTCGTCTAAGAATCTCCAATCTTTAAGAGGCATATCGATCATCTCGCAGATAGCTAGTGCTTCTGAAGCGGGTAGGTTCTTTATCGCTGACTCTCTGACCATAGCCATAGATGCGGGGTAAAGCCGAAAACTAGGCATCGTCAGCTTCGTATCTTCCCAAATATCTTTTTCTCTTTTTACAGATAGCCCTAGATATTTATCCCCCGCTTTGTAGACGGCATAATAACAGTTGCCGGGCTTCCATCCAAAGAGTCTACAGAGTCCAACAGTACTATAGAATATCAAAGTAGCAGGGTCGCAGTACTCATAGTCTCTGTCTCGCTCTTTTGCCGCCGCCGTAGTCTTCTTTACTTTCAGGTAATTTACACCTGTTATATACAAAGAAACGGTGAGAATCACAAAGGCAAACCCCGCTGCTAAGCTATCCATAATTTAATGCCTCTCTGTCCAATTGACCAATAGGCTGAACAAAAGCCGTCCGAGTCCGCGCATAAAGAAGCAGAACAACACGATTCCTAAAAATGTTAACATAGTTTTATCCTTTCCTAGATTACTTTCATCTTTGCATTCTTCCACATATCCCCGGGGACAAGCTTCACGCCTTCTCTGGGGACAAGTACAGCAAATATCTCAACCTCTTTCCAGTCCATGCATGCTTTAGCCCAGACAATAAGGTCTTCTGAGGACTCTATTGCCTCACTAAACTCCTTGTAATAATACTCAGACTTGAGTCTCCCTAATTTATTAGAAGCATAGTGCATTGCCTTGTGATGTGCAATGACCCATGCTGGAATAAGATACTCAGTATTATCACTGAAAATCACAGCCAGCTTCTTTTCACGGCTGGAGATCTTATCTACTTGTATATCCATTATCTTTCTTCCTTTATTTGAATAGGGACTTGTTACTGGTAGCACCCATGCCTATTCCTGTCAACCAGGAAATGAAAGCAATAATTGGGCTTATAAATATCATCAGCAGACACCCGCACCCACATCCTTCGGCCATATTACCTCTTTTCTACTCCTATTTGGAGTCACAACGGATCTTACTGCTCTATAGACTTCTCTTTCTTAAAGAGCTGGATCGCATTACCACAATAAGAACAGCCAATGTAGGCTGTATCTGCATGGTTTAGACCACTGTTAGAGATATACCCTAAGAAGTTCTCTAAGAGATTGACCGCAGTCGGTTCAGGATAAACGGTATCTTCTTCCTCTACTTCTGCTTCCTGCCCGCACTCAGAGCAACAGATATGCTTCCCTACCCACCACTGAGCTGGTGATACCACAATGGGAATCTCAGGCATTTTCCCTGGCTTTAATATCTTCACTTTTTGTCCTTAAACACATGGAGTGTCTCTCCGCAGAGTCCACACTCAAACACAATAACCCCATGAATAGGCCTGTTTGTAATAGTTACTTCATGTGTTATTGTATCAGTTGACTCCATCTCCATTACCCGTTTGCATTTATGGCACTCTACCTGACGCCCTACCCACCAGAGTAGGGTTCCTTCTTTGATTATCTTCATATTGTTCCTAGAACGTAGTATCACACCCCATGATACCGAGAATGTAGCCTGAGCTGAGCAGGCACTCAAGCGTGTGTGCTCCAAACCGGCCATGACTCATCTGATACGCACCTAAGCGTGTGTACTTCAGAGCCTTTACAAAGTCTGCAAGTTCGGCCAGAGTATATCCTTTGGACTTTGCAGTTTCGACACAAGGTCGGCTCTGCACAATCTGAATGACTTCTCCTAATAAGCGTACAAGACGCTTAGAGGAGGGTGCTTCAGATTCTTCGTTACGGATAATGACTCCGCATAGCGTTGTGCACAAAAACCGGACATTCTCCCACGATCCTAGAAGAATCTTCTCATATTCATCTTTGAGAATAAACTGTAGTTCGTCTTGCCCATAAAACTCAAGCTCTTCGCCTGTGTCCACGCCGGCATCTGCAAATAAGAGCCTGATTTTCTCCAGGTCTCGCGTATGAATCTCTTTAGGCACCAAGAGTCCGAGTACCAGAGGTACATTAAGCAGCTGCATTGTTTTGTCCTTTTGTTAGATGATAGCCATATTGGCTCGGTAAGCACCTACACTAATTTGTAGGCACTTATACCTAATGTCATGCGGGTAACTTATGATCTGAACGGATAATAAAAATCTATGCTCAAACTCTTCCTCTTCTGTGTACTTCCAAAAAGGCTCTGCCTCAGAAGCTTTGGAGACTTGAATATAGAATCTTTTAATTAATCTTCTAAAGATAGTATTGTTACTCTTATCGTGTAATTCAAGCGATAGTTTAAGAGGCCTGCCTCCTAGACACTTAGGCATATACCACCGATTGTTATGACAAATGTATCCTTTAGTTATTGCGTCTTGTTCTGTCATTATAGCATGAATCTCCGTTAAAGCAAAAGTGCTCAGAGCGTTTGCTCTGAGCACTGGGTGGTTTATCTACGGGTAAGACTTCTCGCTTATGGGTGAGACTTCTTGGCCTTGGACTCGACTTCCTTGACCTTTTCCATGATCACGTCATGCATCCATCCGTTGGTGCTGGTAAGATACCCCTCTGCTTTAGCCGCTGAGACAATCCGGACGTTGTCACTCTTCAGGAAGCTTGGAGACCTCTTAATCGTCCCCTCTTCCTCTTCGGCGACTACCGGAGTCTTCTCCTGTGCTATTACGAGAACAGGCTCTGCCGTGAAGGCTACCGGTGCCTCTTCTATGATGATCGCTGCGCTCTCCAGCACCATTTCTGGCTCTTTGATAACCGGGTGTGCTTGGAGAGTTACAGACTCTTCGTATTCATCATTGGGTGTCTCTTCGTCCCCTGCCCACTCCGTGGAACTGGTCATGGGCGCTGACAGTGTAAGGATATCACCGTCCATGTCTCCCTCAAAGGGGTCAACAGAAGCTCTGCCGACCTGCTCCGATGCGTGCATGATATCTTTAGGTGGAACGAATTCAGGACTCGAGATCACTGCACTGATAGGCTCGATGAAGATAACATCATCTGCCGGCAGAGAATCTGCGACTTCTTCGATTACAGCAAAGAAGTAAGACGGGTGTGCCATCTTAGGCAAAGTAAGCTTGAGAACAGAGTTGAATCCTTTGTGGTTGATACCACGCTGAATCACAACTGAACGCTTGGACAAAACTTCGAGTCCACGCTCTGTGGGGTTTTCGGTAGCCGTATCGATAACAAGCTTTCCGTTAACTTGTTTCCCTTGGGCCGCTGTTTTAACAATTAACATAGTATATTTCTCCTAGTAAGAACCCTCAACATACAAAGTCTTTAGCTTTTGTATGTGTGGGTAGCGGGAATGGTATTAGATTTCTTTACGATACTGTCTTTCTAATTTGCTAGGGCAGGGAATCTGGTTCGCTCTTCTTCTTGGCTTGATAGAGTTTTTGGCTAGCCATGCTGAGCTGAATCTATTATCTATGATGTTTATCCCCTTTAGAGTCTATATCTAAACATGATTCACGCATTAATTTCTCTGAGTCCACATATTTTGTGAAGCCAGCAGATTCGGCAGAAGAATCGTTGGTCTTTCTCTGCTACAGAGTCAGAGCATAGACTCTGAACTCCCTTATAACACCCATCACATTTAGTATGTACAACAGTCCAGCAGGCCCATTCAGAGGATTTATCACGGATAAAGTCCAGCTCTGCTTCAGTGTAGTAATCTGAAGAGACTTCAGGCTCATATCCCCGGGGGACGAGGCACCCATTGACCCTCTTACGAGGTGGATTCTGGACTTTTACTACAGCCTGCATACGATACCGTCCCTGATCCTGCGCAATCTGTTCGTCGAGAGCTGTCATCTCTGTTGTTCTCCCTAGTAGTGAACACTCACAACTCGTAGTGTGTATGCCCCTTTCATTTACTAGGGTCTATGGCACTCAGTGCCATAGACCCTAGTAACTATGCCATCTCTGCATAGAAGTGATCTGCGTGGACTTTGCTGTCTAGGCAGGCCCACATACGAAGCAGTGAGAACACTGCCGACAAGCATAGACCAATGGTCATGCAGGAGATTGCAAGCGTGACTCCACCAAGGTGGAATCCTAGATAAGTAAGTACCAGTGTCTGACCGATGTCCAGCCACCCTGCATACTTTGAGACAAAGTCTCGGATCTTAATGGACTTCTTGAGGCCTAAGTTGATCATGATGAAGATAAACGAGAGCATTGTGACTACTCCCGTTACTACACCCGATGCTAAGACCCCGCCCATGACCATGCCTAAGTGGCATAGGACAACGACTACTGCAGGAACAATCAGCAGAATCAAGACCATTTTGGTGGTCTTAGCTAGCTGATTGCACCATGTCTTGATTGTGTTCATAATATTTTCCTTTATACAGTTAGTTTTTGTGAGAATAGCTTGTACATTCCAGTGAGAGTATCATCGACAGTCGATTTACGTGTGAGTACTACAGTCTTATCCCCTTTGACAAATGTGATTTGGTTCTTCACGCTGTCTACATCTGTTAGATCGGTGACACACATTGATATCAGCTCACTCTCATCTGTGTCTTCAAGCTTACCGGTTTCTTCATCTTCTTCGTAGATAGAGAGCCGTACTCCTACGCCATTCCTACCAAACGGACTTCCTGTAAAGACACTTGGATAGTAATGATCTATACTCTGTACCATGCCTCCTATGGATAGTACTACGCTGTAACTTGCATTGCCCTCTTCCGAAGGCCGAACATTCAGGTAGTGCAATACTTCCAGTGCTGTCTCATCATACCGATTCATCTCTTCAACCATAGCTTTGAGTAGATCAAAGTTAAACTCGCCAAACATAGAGGCTACAATTTCTATACCACCAGCGTTCTCTTTATTCAAGAGATTAGCTTCAATATATTCTTGTATCGCTTCTTTGCCGAGGCCCTTGAAGTTGAGGAAGTAATAAATCCTTCCAGGTCGATTCATCAGGTAGTTACTGAGTGAGTAGTGATCATTGACAGTTACCATAAACAGTTTCTTTGTTGGAAAGACTCCATCAAAGAGAGTTAGCAATTCTGCTTGTTTATCTTTGTTGTAAACTTTTTCAAGTTCGTCAAAGAGCACAATACAGTTTTGCGTAATGTTTTGTAGAAAGTCATTGAACTGCTCACCGCACCATGGGGCAGATACGATAATCGTAGGAATCCCTAAATCCATGGCAAGTCTTGAGACTTCTTTAGCCATCAGTGACTTACCACTGCCTTTTTCTCCAGCAAGCAGGACGCCTGTGCTGTTTGGCCTATTAACATAAGTCTTGAGAATACGGTCTACCGTTTTCATCGTTGAGCCATATACACGCCCTGGATCAGAAAAGTCGGCTACTTTAGTAAGATACAGCTCTTCTGTCTGAGGATTTATCTTAATGATGTAGTTCCCTCCGGGAAGAATCTCATGTACGTCCAGTGCATCTTTAGATGTAACGACGTAGTTTAGGCCTTGTTTGATAAATAAGCTCATTGGATTTCCTTACATAGCTACAGCATATTCGCTGCTTGAAGACAGAGTAGCAGCATAGGCTGTGATGTTCAGAATCGCAGTGATTACAGAACTTGCCAGCATGAATACTACGATTGCGATGCAATAAGCAATCAGAGGCGATGCGCCTAGAGTTGCTACGTGTGCAAACACGAGAGTGGCTGCAAACACTGATACTACCGTAACGATCACTGAGACGATGACGCGTACAAATGTTTCCATGACTAAGTACCTTTCTGTTACGCACGTGAAGATGTTGAAGCTTTGAACTTCAGCATGAGAGAGTCACTGTAATTATCATACAGTGTATAGACTTTGCCTAGAAGGCAGTAGAACGCCGTGATCATTACGAGCACACCAATCATGCTGTTGCCCACGATAACGGCAATGACCGTTCCGATACAATAAGCAAGGATGTTGGTGACAATATTGACGATAATCCATCGTTTATCAAACATTTCAAGCCTCTTTCGTTGTTTTATTCTTCATTTCTTCTTCGGATTCTAACATACACGTAAGCAGTTTAGTTGTCTGTATATAGACAAATATCGCATCGGCCGTAGAGAGTTCGGTTTCCAGAAGATCCATCTTTCGATAATACTCTTCTGTAGAATCTGCAACATAACTTCGTACATTATCAATGGTACGGATCCATAGTTTCTTTTGTGTCATTTTGAATCCAACGTTTCTGTTAGTTTCTCGTAGTCCTTGTTTAGTCCCTCTGAAACAAACTCTAGTATAGCGTAACTCTTATCGAGTACTTCCTTTTTTTCACTGTAGCTGTAGGCTATTGTTTCTTCATCTACACGGGCCTGAAGGTTTTCAGGTGAGATAAGTCCGATCAACGCCACTTTGACTGCAGCTGTCCATTTGGCATGTAAAGTCACTGTGATCCCTCTTCTGTTTCTTTGCAGAGTACAAGAATCGGATTCTTGAGTCCATTGTTGACTGCTTCTTCATCATAGGATATGAGTACGAAGCTCTTGTGCTGTGTACAGTCTTCTTTTGCTTGTTTTATTGCCGGATAATCCCCGGGGAACACTCCTACTACGGAGAGTATGATTGCTCTATCCTGAACAGCTACGGGATTGTTGGGATTAGCTCGCTCATCATAAGCGATATAGAATCGTTCGGTCATTTCCATAGTTTCCTTAAAGCTTGATGTGCTTTGGATTTGAGTAAACGAGATACGATTCTCGTTGGATGCAGTGTGACCACATCTCGTACAGTCTTAGCTTGACTTGCTAAGTGAAGGCATTTATAGCCTAAGTGAGTTAACAATCCAATAATCATGAGATACCTCCTGTTGTATTCTTTGACCAGTCCCCGGGGACTAAGAGTCTTTAGTTCTTACCTTTGTTAAGCCTTTGCTATCCATCTCTATCCATCGTCTCTCCAGTATAAAGATGAGATCGGACTCTAGAGCAAATATCTTACTGCTTACATAGTTCTCTGAATGGATCTTACGAGACTCAAGGATCTTGCCAAGCTCTTTGATAACTGGGACTACAACACTAGGAGCTTTATCGAGATGATTTATACACCCATCCACTATACTCATCAGTGCTAGTTTGGTACACTCATCCATAGGTTCAGGCTCCGTCATTTCGCTACTCCTAGGTCTCTCATAAACTCTTCAAACAGAGTGGTGGCACTCCTGAGAGCATGTGTATCTGAGTAGCTGTCTATGTCCTCTATTAGCTCTCCAAGCTCCTGAAGATAGTGTAGGCATATGGACTCTTTAGCTTCCATATTGTGCCTTGCTGTTCTGAGTATTGATCCGATAGTGCTTGTGGTCTCTCTGTTCATGGGAGTAATCTACTTTCTATATTATATCCATTTCTTAAGTGCTTCTTTACACACCCGCATAACGAGTTCAGTGTGCACATCGTTGATGACTCTATTCACATAGCTATCTGAGTGGACACTCATGGAGTCTATGATAGGCGGGAGTTCTTTTATAGACAGCAGTGCCACTTCAGGATACTTCTTCAGGGCTACTTCCATTCTTTCGAGTAAGCCGTCAAGACACTTGAATCTTTCTCTTGTCATTGGATCTTCTCTTTTGCTATATCGTCTATGAGCTCTGTAGCTAATAGAAGCATCTCGTTCTCCATATGTTTCTCTGAGTAGGTATCGTGGTGACTAAGCAGCCTGCCTAACTTCTTGAGTATAGGCAGTGTACTCTCGGCATTTGTCTTGAGTCTATTCTGCCCTACATCAAGCAGGTAGCGTAGGTAACTATTAGAGTAACGGTTCATGGCTGACTCCTATTCACTTCTCTAGCTGTGCACGCAGATTCTTGATAGTCTCTTTCTGGCTCTCTATTTTTTCTTTATAGTCACCAAGCAGAATCCTCTGTTTATTGACTATCTCCTTGCACTTATCGTTCTCTGCCTTCTGAGTCTCAATGAGATACTTCTGAGTAGAGATCATACGGTCTTTATGGAAGTGGACATCTCGTCCAGTCTCCACAACTTTAAGAAGCAGTTCGTTACACTTCTTTACATTTACAAGTTCCTCTTGTAATACCAAGGTCAAGCCACCAGGTAGTTTCATCTGATCTCCTTCATTCTTATAGCATTACTGAATCTCTCAACGGTAAGCAGCAGCTCTAATAGCTGACTGATTAAGAACTCTTTGCTTACGGCGTTTCTATCATCTAGAATCTGCGCAAGCTCTATGAGGTACTCAGAAGATTTCTCAAACTCCTGGTGAGCCATTCCATAGATAATAGTCAGAATCATTTTAACTTTGTCGCTCGGTAGTACTGTCATAGCATTAACTCCCTTTGTTACTTAAATATCTCATGACCCTTAACCTTACTATTTAGCTCTATTAGCAGACTCCTTAGAAAAGTCTCACTGACAGCTTTTCTATCGTCTAGAATCTCTGCGAGTTCTATAATAAACTCGCAAGCCTCATCAGAGTCTTTCGAAGTTACTGCATAGATATTACTTAATAGTGTACTAATAATAATCTCTATATCTGTTGACATAGCATTAACTCCCTTAAATTGGTATTTAGTTCGTTTTTCGGTGATTAACCGAAATTAAGACTCTCTTTATTGCAAGTAAACAGAGTCTCACATTCTGTAGGCCTTCTCAGGCAAGTCTATGATGGTTGGATCCCCGGGGATCAGCATTGACTTTAGTTCTAGGTAGTAGTCCCATAGTAGATGGTTTAGATGCGTGTCTGACACAACCCCTGCATTGTCTAGAATCTTGCCTAGAGTGACGAGAATCTCGATGCCTAGGGGGTGGTTATTAGCACATAGACTCTTGGCTGGTTGGGCTATTACATAGGCGATTGAGTTAGACCTATGCCCTATTTCGTACCTTGACTCTACTAGGTGTTGACTCTTGTTGGTATCCATTCGCAACCTTTCTCATAATAAAATAAACATAGGTATAGACCTATAGTAGTAAGTAGTAACGGGAGTGTAAGGTAGGGTATGGTAGTATAGCATAAACCTGTGTAGGTTATTTAAATACCATTTGATGTGAGCTTTATCCCTGTGGGTACAGAGTCTGGACTCTACGAATTGACTCCAATCATAGTATTCTGCTCCAGAATGTAGTACTCTCAACACCAATTGTAGTGCTTTTGAACACCAATCGAACACCAATTGTAGTATTATTGAACGTTCTCGAAGTACCTTCCCCCTCATGATCACTCAGAACCCTATATAAGTGTAATACACTCCTATACCTATACTCTCTATACTCCTGTATTAACCTACAATAGACGAGATTGCTTCGTGATGGAACCTGTAAAAACAAAGTCTTCAGGGAATCCACGATCTATGCTTCAGGGTGGAATCCACTGCTTTCACGAGGGATTACCTCACTTTGTCTATAGGTATAGAGAGAGACAACGATAATGCTTTCGTTCTCTCTACTATCTATAGGTAATGATCCCCGGGTACCATGCGGTGCAGCGCACATATCATGCTTTGCAACGCACATTAATAAAGTGCTTTGCAACGCACATATCATGCTTTGCAACGCACATTGGGGTATAATAGGTATATGAATACATCACACTCGATCAGATTCTCTGATGAACAATGGAACACTATTGTAGAGCTAAGCTCTCTATTTGGTATCAGCCGTAACGCACTACTGTGCAGTTGGGTTGACGTCAAGACTCCACAGCTTGAGAAATTACGTAAAGTGGATCCGAAACGTCTCCGGGAGGCCTTCAGGAAGAGCATATCCCCGTAGAGGCTCCTAAGTACCCCGTAGCGCCGGCTACCCTCTGCTTGGTACGAATCCCTTCGGAATTATAGACTCTCAACCCCCTACCGGGGGAGACTCCATAGTTACACGAAACGTATTCCCAAAGGGAAGGGGAGGCTCCCGTTAGAGAGTCTCCCAAAAAGTTATCCACGTGAACTGCCTGCTATCAGGCACACGATGGTAAATGCGACAAACCAGAGTACTATGAATATCACCGTTTGCCTCCGGTGATATTATCTACCATAGTTAAGATGAATCCGATAGCAATGACGAAAAACAAAACGGCAAGCATTATTTCACCCCCGTCTTATAGCCTTGCACCACCGGGTCGCCGATGCCATGCAGGACAATAGTCCCTGCCTTTGCGGCATGACCGCTAAGCCAGCCGAGGCCTTTAAGCGGTGCCGCGGCGATTGCGCCAAAGTTAATCTTGCGCTTAGGTTTCTCGTCCTGCTTGGCAAGAGCCTCAGCCACTTTCTGCTGGAGTGCTGTGATAGCGGACTCCAAGTCAAAAAGAGACATGGTCGGTGCGCCGTTTGTGATAGTGGCACACGCGTTCGAAAGTGCCGCCCGCTTGCTGTCGTTCTTGATATCTGCGATGTCCAGGCTAAGCGACACTAGTGTTGCCTGCCCCTCACTTACGTTGCTCATATTATTTATCTCTTTCTTTATTTCGGTGTTGAACTTCATCGCACGCTTCTGCTTGCGATTTAGTAACGGGCTAGCCGGGTTAAGTGCTAGAGTATTGCACGTATCATTCATCAGTATACCTCCGCAGTAAGGGCAGAGAGGTCTGCCCTTAGAGTCAATGGCCAATTACTCGTCCTCAAAGATATCTTCGTTGAGTTCCAGTACGGCCTGGCGTGATGCCGCACGGGCTGGTGCCACTGCTGGCTCCGTGGTAGAACGGCCTGTGGGTGCACTGCGGCCACTGGGTGCACTCTGCGCGGTTGTTCCCCGCACATCCGACAGTTGGGCCCCTGCCCCCTCAATCTTCTCGACGTTAATCGAGTAGTTTCGAACTTTTACTGCCGCAAGAGAGCCCGTCGTCTCGCCCTGTACCTGGAAGTTGGCGACTTTATCCCGATATTGCAGGGAACCACGGATTACTACCGTGTCACCCTTCTTATGATACTTGCAGACGTACTCTGCGTCGCTCCGCCACGAGAGGCAGTCAAAGAACTGCGCGGTGTCGCCGCCATTGGCCCGCGTAGCAATCTTCTGCTCCGCGTTCATCGGCTTATCCACTGCGAGTTTGAGTCCTGCGAAAGCAATGCCTTCGCCGTCCGTGTGCCGAAGCACTGGAGTCTCCACTAATCTGCCGACAAGCATAATCGTATTCATCGTATATAATCTCCTGTTGTGGGTTTATCCCAAAGGAAGGGGAACCTCTTATTAGAGAGTCCCCCTTAAAGTTACAAAAAAGCCTCATGATAGAGGCAGGGCCTACAGACTATTCAGGTCGTAGTCACCGCATTCCATACGGATCATCGCCTCATGCGCGGCTGTATCCATTTGAGTCTGCATCTCTTTGATTGCGTTCTCCACAATCTTGATTTGGACTTCCTTGCCCTGTCGTGACTGCGATAGGCGGTAACCTGTCTTGAGTTGCCCCAAAGCAATCTGAAAGCCGAAGGCTAGCTTTAGGCCTTCTACGACTGCGAACGCTACAACGAACGCTAAAACCATCATTGCGAAATTGAACATTGTTTTTCTCCTCTATAAGAAATAGTAGGAGTCTGTTTAACGAGAGACTCCATAGGCTCGGCCTTTACAGGACTTTAATCAGTGTAAGCGATGAAGCTCCACCAGGTGTACTTTTATCGTGTGTACGTCACTGCGACTCTATTTAGTTGTAGTTGCACTTAACGTGCGTGCCTCATAGAGAGGCTAGTGATGGATAATCGCTATCATGGCCAATGCCACTGCGATCCCCAAAATCATAGCTCCTACGGTAGCGACTACCATAGGATTGTCTGCCCACTTCATAATTTCCTCCGGTGCCTTCCCCGGGGAATAGGCATTAGGTCAAGAGAGGAGGGCTGGTTGAGTAAGCAACCATTTAACAGTACACACTCTGCCAAGACGAATCTTAGCGGATGTTACTTGCACCACAAAACATTTTATCCCAAAAGAAGGGGAGCCTCATGATAGAGACTCCCGCCATACCTACCGATTGCCCCGGTCGTTCCACCAAATCCGGTACTCTGTCAGTTCTTGACGTGATTGCCATAACTCCACGGCCTCACGCTCTTCGTCCTGGTTTATGCAACCTTTGTGGTTGTACAGGACGTTTGGTCCTATTAGCCTGGGTGACCCATCCGCGTGGAACATTGGTTCTCCGCACCCGTTCACCACTGGGCCAATGTTGTTGGCGATAATGGTATGAGTACCTTCGTCGCCGATGAGTTCTATGTCCCCACCAGAGAGTCCGTAGATTTTGACGTACTCGAATCGACCCCTGGCGTATTCGCGCCCGCTCGTGGTTGCAATTAAGTTCATTACGATTTTCTCCTCTGTTTAAAGTGTAGCAAGTTTAGGTAGGGACTCTCCCAGTAAGGAGAGCCCCGGAACCAAGGTATTTGCAGTACCTGTCTCATTCGAGTTTTTGTGAGAGGTTATAGTCCCTTCGACTATCTTATAGCCCCTACCGGTGGAGGCCTACCTATTAATGTTCAAAGATCAGCCCCTTTTCAGCATGTTAGCTAGGAGCCCCTCTGCTAACTGCCGCCGGTAATCGGTACCAGAACCGCTGTCCGATAGGGTAAGAGCCCGAAGACTCCTATCCCCAAAAGAAGGGGAACCCTCCATAAGAGGAGTCTTTCCCCCAAAGGAAGGGGAACCTCCCGATAGAGAGACTCTTTCTTCCCAAAGGAAGGGGAGGTTAATATTAGAGAAAGCGACAACGAGAAAGCCTTACGACTTCATTCCCGTAGAGGCACAGCCTATAGGTGATAGGGCCGAAGGCGCTAGGCTTTGCGAGCGCCCAGGCTCTTGTGCGGAGGGCCGAAGGCTGGAACTTAGGGGTGAGTGTAGAGCCCACCCCTATTGGTCCTTAGTCTAGATACTCAGACTGATGCTTCTTCACCCATGGTATTACTTTAGCGAGTATATCCCCATGGCATGACTCAGGTGAGCACCAGCAGACCAGACGTGCATCGTCTGGAATATTGATCAGCGCCTTGATAAACCCCTGATCCCGATCTATCTTGATTCTTCGTGCAGTAGCAGCACGAAAAGATTCAACTACATCTTTCCGTGTACCATCCCTCCCAATCTCGTACGGATTCCCAAATGGGCCAGGACGCCCAATGTAGATATCCTGTGGCATAGGCCGAAATCCCCTAGCCTTTTTGTTAGCTACTGTGATCATATCTGTGCCCTCCTTTAGAAATGCTTTAAGCCTCGGCATAGAATCTGCATTACGCAGATTGAATATTGGTATGCCAACTGCATACGCAATCCTTAGTGCCTGGCCAGTGCCCCCTGTTTTACGGGTAGTCTCGCCTTCACTCCCGTCATCTGTCCAGCAGACAACGAAGTCGCTTGGTTGATCAAGCTTCTTACCTACTATCTGATACCCATCACGGACTAGGTACCCACGATGTGGATAGTTGCGGAGTCCCTCACCCATTGGGTGGTGGAGAACAGCCAAAGCCATTGCTGCCTCTGTGTACACCGAATCCGCTTTGTATATAATCTTCTTGCCAGCAGCAGCATCACAGCCCTGCTCGAATGCTGTGTCAGCCCCACGAGCACCGCCCGAGCGGAGTACGTGTCCTCTGAGTGCTAGTGACTGGGCAATACGGCCCATCAACTTTTGTATCTCTTCTGGAGTCTCTGTTGCTCCAATGCCTGCGTATATCATGTCTATGTCCTTTCATAAAAGAGGGAGGGTGATTAGCCCTCCCATTGAGTTTACTCGAAATCCGGGATATCACTCGGATCTGGCTCGAATGCAGAGAAGTCAGGATAATCATCCCCAACTTCTTCGTCTTCCTCCACTGCATCGAGCACTGTGAGTCCTTTCGGATCCACTGTGCCTGTAGCAATCAACTGCGCCAGTGAGGTAAGATTCTGCTGCGCGTGACGGGAGAGACGGTTGTCCTTAGCACCGGTGAGAGTCAGCTCATCACCGCATGCACGCATGGTGATGAGAGAGTTGCTACCGGTGGTCTTGGCACCAGTGCTGAGCTTGTCATCCTCACGCATGACAAAGCCAGCGAGTATCATACCGAAGCCAGTACCCATATAGGTACCATCTTCGTTATGAACCGGGAGCATGCCCGTGTCAGGCAGATTCTTCTCAGCGAGAAGCTTGCCAGCAACGGACACTATGTCCCTGTACTTGCTCGGAGCATCACCCCCGACAAAGACCTTCTTGCCTTTGTCATCAAGGATCAATTGTAGATTCTCATCTACTTTGTATCCACGACGTGGGTCGATCAGAGACTCAGCACTATTGCCGAAGTACGTATGCCCCAGCAGGGCAGCGAGACCAGCAGCCATGGTGCCAGTCATCTTTTTCTGTACCAAGCTTTCGATTGGTACGAATCCAAGGATTGGCATCATCTCACCGTCGACCTCAAGGTAATAATCCTTGACAGTAGGCGTAGCAATGAACTTGTGTCCATGCAGATAGACTTTGTTCCAGGTCGGTGAACCCAGAGCAGGACCTGTGAGTGTAAGCTGAGCCTCGTGCTGAGCTTTACGCCCATAACGGCCCATACGTCGGCCCGAGTATTTGATCTTCCAGCCGATAGCTGTCAGATCCTCAGCCACTGCAGCGTCGTCACCCAGAATCTCCTGGGCCATGGAGTCAGCGTGATGCCGAGCCAATGGTCCGTAGAGTCCTGGACGAGACTTGCGAGAGAACACGCTCATACCATAGGGTGTGAGCCGTCCCATGTCACCGTTCTTCTCAACGTCTGAGAAGAACCAGTGCTTACCGGGTATAGCAACCCAGACGCCGTCACGACGACGCCTGGTAATCGCTGGCATAGCAGCGTTGAAGCCACTATTCAAGATAATAGACTCAGGTGAGTCAAGCTCGCATGACATGCGAACTGAGAGAGTCTCACGGGTCTGACGATCCGTGTCCAGCCATATATTGACTGCATATTGAATGACCGGCTTGAGCGGGACGTAGTTGATCCGCTTGCCACTACGGCTTTCGCGCATCATCCCCGGGGACAGCAGCGTAGCCACTGTGCCTGGATGATTCTTCGAGCCCATACCGACGTCGAATCGGTGGATCATCGAAGGAATCAATGGACTGACGAAGCTATTCTCGTCAATCGCAGTGAGCAGAGCCGTATTGCGCTGCATCGTTTGCATAGCCGTGTTACCACGACCTAGCTTGATGCTGCACTGGATAGAGGAGATATTAATCTCTCCTACAACTCGCTCGGTGCCCTTGTCAGTGGAGCCCGGCAGCCGAGAGTTCTCCATGAGAATCTGTTCGACACTGGTCTTGATCCGAGCGTTAAACGCTTTGGAGTCAAACTCAGTACCGTATTTCTTCTTCTCACAGAGTCCGCGATACTCCCACTGAGCAAGTTCCTCAGCAACGAGATCGAGTACAGTAACCAAGTCTACAGCGTGAACTGTAGGAGATGGTCCGAAGTTCCGGTTACGAGACCGGAGAATCAAGCGACTGTACCGCTCAGACTCACCAGAGATGAGGCGAATGAACCCAATGGTGTTTCCACTGGCTTTCGGCTCGACTCTCTTGAACTCAAGAGGATCGAGCTCGATCACAAACTCACCGAGCTTGATGATCTTGCCTCCACCGACTTTCGTCAAGTGGGAGGCATTCTCAGCCCCGGCCCAGTGTGCACGGCGCACAATGTAGTCCCAGGCAAGCTCACCGCCTACGTAGTCCCAAGTGATGGGCTCCTTATCCCATCCGATGGAGAACGTAGCCGAGTCTTCTTTGATGCCTCGAGGATCTTTCGTCTGCAAACCCGGGGCCTCTATCGCCGTGCCTGATGCATAGCGAAGGAACTGTGCGAGAGACTCCTTCTCCATCATGTTGGCAATACGGCGCAAGTCAAACTTGCCTTCGTTTGTAGATGCGTCAATGTCGCCACGCAGATTGCTCTGCACAGCGTACTGCGAAAGGAAGGGAGTCAACCCGTCCTTGGTGAAGCGAAGCAGCATATTGCCTGCCTCGATATTGATTGTCTTGTGCTCCTTATCCACAAGACCGACAGCTTCTGAGAACTCTCCTCCAAGGGAGAGAACTTCGACCATGTTCCAGAGTGCGGCCGCGTACCGCTCCGGATTATCATCCGAATCATATTTACGATAGTCCAAGCAGATCGCTGTCGCCGGGGACAGGGACTGCTTAAACTCATTGTAGATATAAGTATGCGGCTTGTCAGCCCATGCTGTGAGTCCATCCGCAGAGAGAACCGAGGCTATCATACCTGGATTCTGTGCATACGCCACTACTGCAGCGATGCCCAGGTCTGTGAATCCATTGGTGAGGATTCCCTGCAGGGATTTGGTGCCCATGCCTGCAGCTGTCATTACAGCTCCAGGAAATTCATAGGCACGTACCTGCCAGAGGGAGAAGTCCGAAGACTCAAACTTCTCTGGGTCTGGCAGCGCTTCTACGATGTCCAGAGAGCCCATGTCCCGCTGAGCATCCATGCTCCTCAGGTACCGCTCGACCAGCTTCATCGGCAGCTGATCCCCATCGAAGTCACCATCCATCAGCTTGATGGTGACGTCGTTGATCCGAAACGCGAGAAGGTCATCCATGACCACACGAATCCTCAGCTCCTGGATTACATTCCAGTCCTGGAGAGGATACCGCAATGTGCGGTTAAGCACGCCGCAGAGTTCCTTATAGGTCTTAGGGGCCCGATCCCCAAGTACCGAGGCCAGAAGCCTCATGCAGTGGTCCGCGATGGGGCGACTCATCCAGAGCTGATCCAGCGGCACCCGGGGATCGAATACGACCACCGCCCGGACTTCGAGCGTGGTGTGTCGATCAAAGACCTCGCGGTTTAGCTCCCGGGTGAAGAGCTCGTAAGCTCCATCAAGAACACTCATCCACTGAGCGTCTTTGCCATTCGTCTTGGCATAGAAGTTCAGTGACGTCCCCATCGTGGGGAGATCCCAGTATTCTCGCCCGTTGACGAGAGACCCTGAGCCGTTGACTTCGTAGCCAACCTTGATCTCGACAAACCCATGGTAGAGCAGTCCAGGCACGATCCCGTGCTCGGTCCGTATGAACCGCGCAGGGGACAGCGCTGTGCCCATGAGCACAGAAAGATCCAGTGTGCCGTCCGCATTGCGAACGACCTCGACCAAGTTAGCGCCGTTGTCGCCACCGTTCAGGTGAGCAACGACGATGGTGCCGTTAGCACCGACAGTCTTGATGGGATTCACCAAGACATCGACAGTCTCGAATTTCGAGAAGTCGATCTCAGTTGATAGTTTCATCTAGGGTCTCCTCTAGTCAGTTTAATGTCATGACTAGGACATATAAGTTATTTCACGGAGAAGCCTGGGCACTGAATCTCAAGAGTACGATAATCACGTACTCTACACGTCTGCTCGAGAAGCCGGGCATAAGTCCAGGTTTCCTCGTTTAGTTCTCCACAGCTTAGATTCAGCTTTGGATTCCACATCCAGGCGTCAAAGGTGCCTGACTCGAACATTCCTTCCGGAATGTTATAGATAACGTCTGTTATAGATAACGTCTCTGACTCATCATCTATGACATACAGAAGATTGACCAGTGCAGCCGGGTCCATGCTCTCCAGAAGCTCGGAGGGGTGCTCAGAGCATCCAAGCCCTATGACATCCATCTCGCATTCGGGGCTAACCTGCTTCATCCAGCGAGGTTCAGTGAGCCACTCCACGAGGCACGAAGCCCTCGTAGGGTTCTCAATGCTGACGACCTCACGACCCTCAGCGACTTTCCACTCAGTGCCATTTGTAAGCACCGCCCGTGACCCGCAGACAAACTGCAGATTCTCCCTCTTTCCAATCTTTGCAGCCTTGATCGCTGCGACGGCGAGAGACGGAATAACAAATCCCCGGGTGAGCTTACCACTCCATTCCCGATTACGGGAGGTGACCGTGACTCCCTCAACCCCGGAGTCAATCATTGCCGCGATGGCGGCTGTTAGCGTGATGGTGTTCATAGTAGATATCCTCTGGTTTGTCCGTGGCCTTGCGGCTCATCAGGCATGCAGTAACCAACTGCATACAACCCATGAATGTAAAGTCCATGAGTTTCAACATTGAGGGATCAGGACCCGAAACACTCCGCCAGAAGCGCCTCCTTCTGGAACTCCCAATAGGCGACCCAATAGGCCACCACTTCCGCTGCACTCCAAGCGGGGTTCACCCACTCAGCTCCCATGTTCCGGCACGAAGCTTCTACACCCCAGATTGCTGGGGTGTAGCCCGGCGCGTCGTCCCAGATATTCTGGGAGATTGTTGTTGTTGTTGTCGTATTCATCTGTGTATCCTTCTGTGCGTATAAGGCCGCACCCCCTGTGTGTGAAACAAGTAAGCCCCGGATTTCTCCAGGGCTAAATGACTATCTATCTGCGAATGGATCTTCTCCACAAACGCACAGCGGATCCGCAACGTACGACTTACCGCAGACACGGCAAATGGAGCATCCTCCTACTGCTGCCTGTATGTTTTTCTTGCTGGGGACTCCAGTCAAGATTGCCATCTCGTCTGTGCCCGAAAGCAGTACAGGCACGAAACCGTCTTCTGTCAGTTCAGTGATGAGATACTGAGCGACAGGAGTTCCTGCCGTCGCATACCAGACTCCAGGACGCCTCTCAGTGTTTACTGGGCCGCCCTCAGTGATTCGAAGCGCCAGTACGTAGCTGTCCTGGTGTCCGTATTCTTTCACAGCGCCCCAAGGGCCGACTGCTGCCATCCCCCCATTCTGGAATTCCTCATCCATGGTATAGGGGCATCCCATATGCCCCTTTAGGTCTCGACTGACCGCCTTCCAGACCAAGACCCCACGGGCGTCTTGGTCCATAAGCCCCGCCTCCTGCCACTTGGACAGATCGGAGGCAATTGTGGTAGTAGAGAGCTGGCTTAACTGCTCTCTTATTTTCATGAGGTCAAATCCTGCCTCCTTAATTTTTCGTGCTTCGTACTCTTTGGCGTAGAGTGCACGCCGCTCCGCTTCGACTATTGCACTCTTTATAAGCACTGCCGCTGCCCATATCTCAGGGTCATCTCCTGCGCAGAAAGGCACAAGGTATGCCTCTCTATTTACGGTGTACCACTTACCACACTCTGTGTCGAACTCCCGTATCGCCATCGGCAGTACAGCCGCCGGCAGGTTCTTCATGAGGTAGATATTGAACCCCTGGGCCGGAATCTCAGATTCCTTGAATGGCATCTTCAGGACTCCCTCAATATCACCTTCGAAGTGATGCTGAGAGGCAATCATAATTGTCCTCAAGGCTCCATAGTCCTGGGCTGCAACTGCCTTGTCCGCGAGTCCCTGCAGATTGGCGTTTATCTTCAGGTGGTCTACGAGAGTTTTTATGCACCCACCTTTGATCACCGAGAACGGGATGTCCTCGTTCATCTTCTCTCCGGCGTATTGTACTAGTTTTGTGCCGAACGTCTCACACGCTGCCGGGGCGTATGCCCATGTAAGATTCTCGATGGCATCATCACTCTTACGAGCGAAGTGACGATCCAGGAATCCCTGGATATGAGAGTCCATCTCTTTATCAGCAAATTGGGTTGGGTTCTGGAACGAGAAGAACTTCGACCCGTTCTTGAGCCAGAAACGAAGCTTACCGTTTCTCACCGTCATCCCTCCCATATCGCTTTCGTACCACACCGAGGTTTTGTCCTCGGTTCCTTCGAATCCAATAAACGGATCCATTGGTTGCCCCGCGATTACACGCACCTGTGCCGTCCGTGTAACGAGCTTCAGCGTCTGGGCTTTCTCCCAGACGTACGTACCTGCAGGGCGTACCCCGTGGGTGACGATTGCTTTGCTGGGTTCGACCAGCACTGTCATCTTGTCTGTGAACATTTTCATTCTCCTCTTCCCTAATGTTATGTTGGAGTACGGGATAGACTCCGGAAGGCAGCAAGAATATAGAGTCCTTGCTGCTAACCGCAGGCTTTACCTACACCGTGCTAGTTGTTAGCACGGTATGCAAGTGCTTCACGCACCTGCATCTTCAGTCTCGCACTGGACTTCCCACAAGTGAGAATCCAGTTCAAATAGTAAAAGGGAATACTCTTGTTAATCAAGAGCTTCCCTTTGTGGTCCCCGGGGATCGGACAGATTCCCGTTGGAGTGATTGTAGTAGTCATAGTTATTTTCCTACCGCCCATCGGGCGATGGTCCGGATGAGCAGCCATCCGAACTTGATCCCATCGGCACCTACCAGGTACCGAATTACCGTGCAAATAGCTGCAAGGTACGCCACATCCAACATGCAATTAATGTCCATCTTGTTCTCCTCTGATGTAGGTCATCACCCTATGTGGTAGTCTTAATTGACTCCATGAAGCAGAGAGTGGCATTCTCTCTGCTCTGTGCAGTCTTACTTAACAGTGTGAAGGCCGTAACCTTCATCTATCAGAGTCTGCAGGGAGTAAAATCGCCCTGCAGTGTCGTAGTATCCAATGTCGCCCACTGCGACATTGGACAACTCAATAAAATAGCCCCGACCATTGGCCAGGGCTACCGTCTCACCGCATCCCAGTAGGGTGTTTAGCAGTCGTTTCATCACCGTCTCCTTTTTAGTTTCTGGCAAAGTCCGCCATGCAGGCGCGTGCATGCGCGGACAAAGAGGATCTGTCTGCTGTGAAGTAGATAGAGAAGACTTCCGCAAAAGCCTCTTTTGTGTCCTTGAAATATGGGTCACCCTTGAGGCAGGGCTCATGGGTGAAATCGTACCTAGAACAGGAGCTGAGATTCCCTCTCGCTCCATCGTATGCATGACCGAGCTCATGCATGACGACGCTTGTTGCGTCCCCGTCCATAGTCGCATACGACCATTTTCCGTCTACACTCAGATAGACGGTAGAAGTCGCCGACGTGTAGAACGCCGCGGCTGGATCCCGCGGTGATCCGTCCCATGTCTTATGGACGTCAGCCCCTACCGACGCTTGGTAGGCGTTGAGCACCGACTGACTCCGGTAAATAACCCGGACTCCGTCGAGTACGCAACTAATTCGTACTGGAAGCATTCGGCTGTAGTGACGATCCCACTCCATGGGATCTTTGTTTGTGCCTACTTCTGTAGGCACTCCACCCCTGATTGTTCTGTCCTGCTCGGTTGCAAAGAGCAGCCGAGTGTTGTTGCATACTACCTGACGCTCGCAAGCGTCAATAACGAAGTGTGCTGTGAGCACACACGTGATCAATAACCCTGTTATTACCATTATGAGGAACAGCCGTGCTGCCCCTGACCGCGCCCCACCATTTAGTGCATCTTCAATCATGTTCTTCATTGTGAATCTCCTCTGTGCGTATAAGGCCGCACCCCCTGTGTCCGAGACTATTTAATTGCGCCTGCCCACTTGCAGGCCAGTGGAACCGTAATATTCCACAGTTCAGCCATTCGCGTGATGGCCATACGCACGATGGCCGAATCGTTTCGTCGAATCCCGTGCTTGTAGGCAGCCTGTGCCTCATCCAAGCTGGCCTGCATGAGGCCAAGTTCAATCGATGTAGTCTCTACTGTGTTCATGGTTGTATCCTTCTGTGCGTGTAAGGTCGCACCCCCTATATGACCGATGTTTGCTTACTTGATGAGGTGGATATTGTCGACTTCATACCAGCCGTCGTCGCTGGACATTTCCGATGTATGTCCTGCATACACATGTCCATCAGCATATATTTTCGCTGCACCATCGGCGCATCGAAGTATACACGGTGTCGTTACCAACGACGCCGTCGCACCGTCCCATACGGTTATGCTACCGGTGGTCGTGAACGTCGTGCACTCGTCATGCCGTGTGGCATATGTGGTATTCACTGTGCTGCTGCCACAGCTTGGTATGCTGTACGGTGCCATGCTGGGCGTGGCCAGCTGCGAGTACAGGAATCCTGTGAACAGTGCTACCAGCACTGCTGTTACTCCTACCACTGTCCAGTCGATTGCTTTGATCACCCGTGTGAATGTAGGGAACTGTGCTTTCATGATGTATCTCCTATGGTGTGTGCAGTGAGGTTTGGCTCATCAGTGCAATAGGTAACCAACCTATGCATATCCAGCGTCCGTAGTCTGGATTCTCGCCGTATCTGAGAGTCCAAGCTGTGTAGCCTGGACTCTCTGTGTATCCTAAATTCGACCTATCTTTTTCAGATAGTCGTTGGTGGCATTGATTGCCACCATCGCCTCGTGATTCCCACCGCAGTCTGGGTGGTTTAGTGCAGCGGCTTTGCGATAGCCGCACGTCAAGATGAGATTGATCGTCTGATCCGTCACCCCCACCGGGTACTTAGCCGCCGCTGGTGTGTACTGGCGATTTCGTCGATCATTCGCCCGCTCTCTCTCCTGATCATTCTCTTGCTGCGCCCGCTCCTTCTGATACTGTGCTTCTTCTGCATCACGTGCTGCCTTATCTGCCACACGTTTCTTTGCTATTTCTATGCCGTTGCGTAGGTCTATCACTGCCATCGCGCACCGTTCGAGGGCACCAGCAAGCGTTCCTGCTGCTGTGAGTGCCACGTCACGGCTCACAACACCGTCGTTGTGCTTAGTCATGTTTTGCATATGCTCCATCCGACGCGCAATGGAGTCATTGCAGTAGCCAACTATGTGTTCTGCACCTTCGATGTAGACCTGTGTGCCTGCCACTTTCTGCGCCATCTCGATTGTGTCCTCTAGCAGGTTGATTCCCTGAACAAGCTCGTTGTAGTAGAAAGTAAAAATCCCTTCTACTTTGGTGTCCGCAAATTTGAATGCGTACTGTGTCATTGTCGTATCTCCTATGGTGTGTGCAGTGAGGTTTGTCTCATCGGTGCGATAGGTAACCAACCTATGCAGACACGGATGTAGAGTCCGTGTTTCGACATTGTTTAGTTGTTGAAGTAGCTATCCAAGTAGCTACAATGGGTAACAAACCGGTGTAGATCCTGGCCCTGCCCGCTGCACTTCGTTCCGAGTTTGGCAACGAAGCCGAAGTCCGTGACTTCGGACACTTCGTAGCCACGCGCCTCAAAGTCCTGCGCCTTAGCAGCGTACAGAGCGCGGACTTCTTCGATAGTCCCGTTCTCTGTATCATTGCGATGGCAGACGTACACGTTCTTGCCGTAGCGGCCAGTCTCGACGATGCTGTAAGTTGTTTCCATTGTTTTTGTCTCCTTAGGGACGGGTATGGTCTATGACCATTGAGGCTATACTAAGTTTAAGAATCAACCGTATGGGCTGATTTTTATTTTACTTAACTGAGTATATATAGGTACTACCCCCCTGAAAAACAAATACACAAAACATACAAAACCCCCTGATAAAAGAATCTTCACAGATTCAATTGTATTCTGAGAGGGATAAAGTCTTAGAGTCTCCTAGAAATTTTTATAAAAAACTATGATTTTATGGAATCTTATATAAAGCGTAGAAAATCAGGTATACTATAAAAGAGAGTCCTGGAACTTATAGACTCTCCCGTCCGCTGTTAATACTGGCTTTCTCCCCTCAAAACATCCTCTCCTCCATAGACAGACCTATACTATGAATCTACTGCCACCTGAATATTGCGATCTAAACGGACCTGAAGGTTCTTTAGGTGAGAATAATTGGCTGCTAAAGAATCCGGAAGCACTCGCTTCCCTTGAACGAGGTCTAGCAGATTCTGCGGCTGGGCGGGGAGTCATCGGACCCTCGTTTGCGCAATATGCTGATCTTGAATTTGAAGACTAATGGCTGCACTAATTACTATTCTGGATATCGAACTGAAGACTCTTCCTGAGACTCTTCAGAGAAAGGCCTCTCAGGTTGTGAGTCAGAGGAAGAATGCCTCTTGTCTTGCTTATCAATGGAAGAGTAACGATAGAGTTGGGTTTCTTGTGAGATTCATTGGAGCCGACAACCGATACGTTATCGTGACAGAAGAAGGCAATGAGAAAGTCAATCTCGTTCCTGGTTCTGGTAACATCAAGTCCTATGTGGCACACTACTTAGATAAGAGACCTGGGATTCTATAGAATATTGTTTTATAGATTGCAAAAAGATTCTCTTTCTGGTATAATAGTTTTAGATATCACCCCTGTTGCGCCCCTGCTAATTGAGCCTACTCCTCTATAGCTGAATTGTGCGGGAGCTGCAACCGTGGTGGGGGGAGCATTTCCTTGTTTCCACTCTCCCCACCCATTCCCCAAGAAAGAATCCCATGGAGCAGACAACTAAATTAGTAGAACAGCCTCAGGTAGGCTTGAAGAAATTGCGTAAGCAGACTCATCCTGATGGTGCAGTACATACATGCTCCAATTGTAAACTCACCCGCCACTCTCCGTGCACGTGTAAACGAAAAGGTTAAGACATTGAATAGTGAAGTTAAGGTTCTAGTAGATGAGTCAAAGGCAGGAATTTCCGTTTCTTGGTCTGCACCAGGTATGGCGTTTAATGACTGGCTTATACGAAATGATAGAGTAAAATCCTCGACCACAGCCCCCTCTAAGTCTGTAAATCCTCCTTCCGTTCCTCTCTTGTGGTTTAATCCCTAGAACGTATCTTTTCTATTCGACTAAAGCCCTCTATTTTGTATAGCAGGGCTTATCTTATGACGGGGTGTTGCAGATGTGGCGTAATTGGCAGCCGCACGGGGTTTAGGACTCCGCGAGGTAAAACTCATGCAGGTTCGAGTCCTGTCATCTGCATTTAAAAATGAGAACGATACAACATGCGAAAGTATCCCAATTGGTAGAGGATGGCGGCTTAAAACTGCTACGCTGCAGGTTCGAGTCCTGTCTTTCGCACTTTATGATGGTTAACTTTAGACCATAGAAAATGAGTATAACCGATGGAGTGTAAGCGTTCTTGGTGGTTTTGGATTCTTCCGGCAGCACTTGTAATCTCTGATTACCTATCTCCTTTTGCATCAAAAGCTTCAATAGGGCTTATTATCTCTCATGCGGTTATTGTCTCTACCCTAGTCTGGTTTGGGCTTTACTATTTTGATAGAGAAGATAAGCTGCATACTAGTGTTATTATGGATAAGATGCATGATCTAGAGAACGAAGTCTCTATACGGCATATTGCAGAAACCAAGCTGCTTCAATTCCGGCATGATGCTCTTCTTGCAGCGAGTCAAGGTAAACTGGAGCTATGCCTTTCCTCTGACGAACTCCCTATTCCCACTACCCCATTTGAAGATGAGTGTGAGATCCATGCTGAGACTCTTTCAGAGATCCGTCACTTTGCATCAAGTCATGCAAAAGATTTAGGATTCTCTCCTGCGAGACTTGCAGCGTTAGAGCTTTGTATTGGAGAAGCAGCCATGAATGCTTTGCGCCATGGCCATGGGGGAGAGATTGCTTTCTCATTTGACTCAGAAACAGTCTATTGCCGAGTTGTAGACCATGGTCAGGGGATTGATCCGCAGAATCTTCCGTTTGCAACACTTCAGGATAGATGGTCCGCAATTGGAACTGCAGGCTTAGGTTATACAATGATGTTATCAGAAGCCGATAAGCTTTTTCTCTTAACAGGGATGTCTGGAACAACACTAATTCTTTGTCTAAATAAGATTCAAAAGCCCTTTGTTTTGGATGATTCTTACCTGACAAATGAATCAGTTCAGGTATAATTAAGTATGATTACGCTTAAAGAGAAGATTGATATCGTACTGGAGTATCTCGAGTTATCAGAGATGGCTTTTGCCACCGATGCCGCTCTTAATAGTACAGGTGCTATCTACAACAAAGAAGCAAATACAGTGACCACATATACCCCTTCTCGTGGGTGCTGTACTCATGCAACTCCTACGGTGGAAACAGATCCTCAAGTTCTTGAGACGCTCTATATAGATCTTATGCTGGGGCTGAAGATTCCATGCTTCGAAAAGATGGACAGAGACATCAAGATCAAATTCTTGTTTGATAGGCTTGGATTCTACCCATGGAGTGACTAGGTTATGAATGAATACAAAGAACAACTAGATGGAGTCTTAGACTATCTCAATCTCCCTATAGCAGTAATTGAGAGAGTCTTTGATCGGGTTGAGTATGTTAGAGCAACGGGAGACATAACACTTTACTGCGGATTCCATTGCCCAATTGAGTATTATCATCTAGAACCCTTGATAGAGGCAGACCCAGAAAAGCTTGAAGTTCTTTATACACTACTTCTGGATCAGCTTAAGAGCCATTGTTTTGCATATATAGAAGAAAAGAAAAAGATACGAGAATTAACAGAAGACCTGGGATTCTATCCTTGGTAATTAAAGAGTCATGGATCAAAAACAGTTAGAAAGATTTAAAGATCGGGCAGTGGGATTTAGGCAGGGGATAGCAGCAGCACGAAGAGGGGTAAGGCTTAAGCAGTGCCCTATTAAAAGTAGAGACCAATTCCGTAAAGGCTGGCTTAGAGGCTGGAAGTATGAAGCACGAAAGATTGTGCAAGTTGAGCTAGAAATACCCCCTATGTTTGTGAAGAGTCTTCGAAGCATTTATCGTTAATTATGATCCTGAGTAGCTCAATGGTAGAGTGACGCCCTGTTAAGGCGGTGGTTCCTGGTTCGAATCCAGGCTTAGGAGTTTTGCTCTCGTAGCTGATGTTGGTCTCAGCATTCTTCTTATAAAGGAAAGTTTGTGGGTTCAATTCCCATCGGGAGTATTTGGAAGTTAGCCTCCATGGGGAGAAGCAGTCTTGAAAACTGTGCCAGGAATTAAATAGCTTGGGAGTTCGATTCTTCTAACTTCCGTATTGAAAGAAGGTCACTTATGATTTGTGCTCAATGTAAACTTGAGGGGCACTCAAGTACTATTACGGAAATGCCTCACATGGAAGCAAAGAAAAAATACTTCCCTTCGTTTGATGAAGACGGGGGCCGGCACTACCATGATCAGAACCGGTATCTGAGAACCTACAAGTGTTCTAACAATCATGTCTGGAGTCTGGAGAAAGTAAACGAGTGTTGGTGTGGATGGAAATCTATTACAGAGACAACAGAACAAAAGATACTAGAAATGACAAAGAGTATGGATTCTCGTACTGCATGTCTCGTTCCTAAGATTGTTACAAAGTTCGAAGAATAGTGCTCTCTTGTTGTATTGGTAGCGAACTTCCTTTACACGGAAGAAGGGGCAGTTCGATTCTGTCAGGGAGTATTTAATGGTAATTGATCCTAGCTATACAGAGAATACTCTAGTGGTGAGAGAGTCTTTAAGAAGACTCAAGAAGATGAATGTTCTAAGTGCTAATTCTATTGCTTTAATGACTAATCTCGGTGCATGTTATTACCCTCAATACTCTTCCGATGGGAATCTGGAGCAAGGCATTCATTTTAGTGATTTATACGCTATAATGAAGGAAGAAGGATTCCCCGGGGACTACGACTACTTAATTCCTAAGGCACTCAGTTACGAAAAAGGGAAAAGAAGACTGTAACTCTGTAGAGAACAGAGCTGCAGATTCAATAAAGGAAACATTGATGTCTGAACATGAAATCGCAACACTTGCAAAAAGATGGGCAGCAGATGACGAGAATAGAGATCTTGTCTCTGCCGGACTCACTGAGGGGCTAGCAACAGGGTTAGCTGAGCTGAACACACGCGTAACCGCAATTGCGAGTTGGATTAGCGACCTGCTAAGCAGAATCCAAGTGCTGGAAAAAGAGTCCGCCGAACGTAAAAACAATACAAAAGCGTAAACGCAAATTTTATCTGCAGGGTTACCAAAGTGACCTAATGGCTCTCGCTGCAAACGAGATGTTCGCTGGTTTGAATCCAGCACCCTGCTTTTCGAGTATTCTGTCATGGGTAGGCTCAGTGTTTTTCACACACTCAAACCGAGTTCGAGTCTCGGATACTCGCCCAACTTGGTCTTTCTGGTGGACTCCAGACTTGGATCTTCTAAATCCGATGAAAGAGTTCGATTCTCTTAAGGACCTATATAAATATGTTGCTGTCGTCTAGTGGCCTAAGACATTTCTTTCTCAAGGAAAAAAGCGTCAGTTCGAATCTGATCAGCAATTAACACGCAAAGGGGATTAGTTATGGAACCATTGGGAACAGAGGAAGAGTTTCACAAGACTCTTGATAAGATGCACGGAGCCACGGGGCGACATGGCCCATTTGCCTATGCACTTGTGCGCTGGCTGGAGCCTAATATCTGCTTGGAGACAGGCACTTGGGGTGGTGTGACTACTGCATACATCGCTCAGGCACTCAAAGATAACAATAAAGGTCATCTAACTACAATTGATGATGAATCAGGTGTTGGTATGGATCGCCCAATGCCCTTGAGTGAAGTACGGGCAAACCTGGAGACGATGGGACTTGCAGGGAGAGTTACCATTATTAAAGGAGATTCTACTCAGGTAGGGTACCCAAAGAATATTGACTTTGCCTTTATTGATGGTGGGCATTCTTATGAAGTCTGTTCTGCAGACTCTAAGAAAGCGCTTGCAGAGAAACCGCGGTGTATCTGCTGGCATGATAGTCATAACGAAATGGGTGTGATTCGGTATATAGCCGAGTTTAAAGCGGAGAATCCCGAGTATCAGATGCTGGAAGTAGACTATGACTTTGGCCTTGCTGTTGCCATTTTGAAGTTCCCGGTTAGACGTTAAATGCGATTTGATAGAATCTTTGTTATAAAGAATAGCTTCTATGATAAAGAGGTTGCGGATGCTCTCTTTGCCTTCGAGTCAGTGACGATTATCGAAGACGATTTGAGCATCTACAACATTCTCGTTCTCTGTGGTAGATATCCTAGTGTATCTACTGCTAAACGAGGATGGACCCTAAGTACAGATATTCCCCGGGGATATTCTGATTGGCATAACTTAGGAAGAGATAAATCAAGACTCACTATCTGGAATCCACACCCAGAAGCAGAGGTACCTGATTTGTACAATCTAGGGCCAGAGCAAGAGTATTGGCCTTATTAATATGGCGTAGGTAGTGTAAAGGTTCAGCACACTAGTCTGTGACACTGGTAGAGGGGTTTCGATTACCCTCCTTCGCCCTTCGCTCTCGTAACTCAGCTGGACAGAGTCTCAGTCTTCGAAATTGATGGTCATTGGTTCGAATCCAATCGAGAGTTTTAATTATTATGCCTACCCCTACTTTACTAGAGCAGATAGCCGAACACGGTAACCGTTATCTAGAAGCTTTGGCTGCACAAGAAAAAGCTGAGCGAGAGTTAATCCAAGATGCAACACGCCTGCGCGACTTCTGCGAGATTATCACTCTAAGGCATACGCCCTATGACGTTGTCGTAGAGAAGCTTCTGCATCTTGGCTGCAGTGCATTTGATCTGGATATTGGAGTCCTAGCTAAAGTAGAAGGCGATGCCTATATTATCGAGGCTATTCTCTGGCCTGGAGGTGAACTTCATCCCGGATGGCAATGCCCACTCAGCGAGACAGTATGCAAGGAAATAGTAGATACACAAGACGTAGTGTCTTTTGTAAGCTCAGAGCCTCATGGCAGGAAAAATACACCGGCCTACGCAAGATGGGGAATAGAGTCTTACCATGGTGCTCCTGTGACCATGGGCAATGAGAAATTTGGTGTTCTTTGCTTTTGCAGTATAGCTCCAAAACCAGTTGAGTTTACTGATAGTGATAAGAACTGGCTGCGACTGATGGCGCAGTGGATTGCAACTGAAGGTGAGCGTATCAGAAATGAACGTATACTCACAGACCTTATTGCTGCACACCTGCTTGCTAAGTAACAAGATTACACCTCCGCACTATTTAATATACAGATAAGGACTACTAGATGGCACAGAATTACGGATGGATAAAAGACGCTCCAGATGAACGAGATTGGAAACTCACTCTTCCTGTAGTAGAGACTCTCCCCAAGAAAGTAGATCTCAGAGGCTATTTTCCGCAGACTCCTTACCAACAAGGTAGACTCGGAAGTTGTACTGGCAACGCTATCGGTGGCGTCTTGGCATATACACAGAGTCAGCAGCACCAAACACTCTTCGTTCCATCAAGACTCTTTATCTACTATAATGAACGAGAGCGTGAGGGTACTGTAGCTACTGACTCTGGAGCATCTATTCGTGATGGATTCAAGAGTATTGCAGAGCAGGGAGTCTGCCGAGAAGACCTGTGGCCCTATGATATTAATGTATTTACTACTAAGCCTTCGGGTGCTGCCTATGAGAATGCCCTGAAGCACAGAGCAATCGAGTACCGATCAGTCAATCAGGATCTACAGACACTTAAGCACACACTAGCTTCCGGATTCCCTATGGCATTTGGAATTAGTGTTTATGATTCGTTCGAAAACAGCGCCGTGGCCCACACAGGTGATGTTCCTATGCCCCAAGAGTCTGAGGAGTGCCTAGGAGGGCACGCAATCGTCTGCTGTGGCTATGATGATGACAAGCAAGTATTCTTCTTTCGGAACTCTTGGGGTCAATGGGGAGAAAGAGGCTATGGCACTCTTCCCTATAGCTATGTAGAGAATCCTTCCCTGGCGAGTAACTTCTGGGTAGTCACTCTCGTCTCCCGTACTGGGTAACAATGGAAGCGTTCCGTAGCGGCTAACGAGCCACATTGGAAATGTGGTAAAGGTGCAAACCTTCGTGGGTTCGAGTCCCACCGCTTCCGTATTTGGAAGGTGAGCCAGTGGTCTGGCAGATTCTTTGCTAAAGAATCGAATATGAAAGTGTTCGGGGTCCGACTCCTCCTCCTTCCTCCATGCCCCTGTGAGCTAACTGGTAATGCTATTTGCCTCAAAAGCAGATGAATGTATGTTCGAATCCTACCAGGGGCATTTTATATCAAACCGAGCTGCAATGATCACACTATCTAAGAACTTTGAGTCCTGGGTTTCTCATGAAGAAGCTCTCTATCGTGTAGGTGTAGTACTAGGGATATTTGATGAAGATTCTTACGAGTCTTTAGAAGTGGCAGAGATACTGGAAGGAGCTCCAGGGTGGCAGCATACTATTCTCCACAATTCCTTAGAAGATCTACTTGAATCTAGGGCTCTCCAAGTAAATAGTGAAAAACAGTACAAATGGTGTGATCCACATGAAACAAAAAGTCGCTAAGATTAAAATTGAAGAGGGGGCCCCTTGCAAAAGTAGCTCCCTCTTTTTGAGTCTGTCTAATACGAATGCAGAGGAAGAGTTGAGAGTCCGTATCCATCAAGACTCCGACGACTCTGGAGTAGAGCTGGCGAAAGATCAGATTCCCGCTCTTATTACCGCATTGAATCTTTTTTGTTCTGCAAATACTTTGGAGGAGTAATTCATGTCAGAAACTTTAGTAGTAAACATCTGCGGAGCACCCGGTGTCGGCAAAAGCAGTGTAGCCTCAGGAGTCTTTTCTCAGCTTAAGTTAGAACAGTTTAAAGCCGAACTTGTGACCGAATATGCAAAAGATCTTACCTGGAGAGGGCATCATGCCACTCTGGCAAATCAGGTCTATGTTACTGCAAAGCAATATGAGAGACTCTATGCCATGCAGAACAAAGTAGATATCGTTGTCACTGACTCTCCCATCCTGCTAGGCCTCCTATACCCAGGAAAGAAGGTACTTAGGTACTTCGAGCCTCTCGTATTAGAGCTGTTCTCAGGGTTCAACAACCTTAATATTCTTCTTAAAAGAAACCTTGCTTATCACCCGTATGTAACGGAAGGCAGGGGTCAGAGTCAAGAAGAAGCAGTTCATCTGGACTCTGTGTTGAAGAAGCTTCTTGATAAAAACTCGATCCCGTATATTATTGCCGAGATGAATGGGCCTGAGACGATTGCGTCTATTACTGCTTTAGTCAGACAAAAACTCTTGTCAGAAGAGACAGTTCAGGGAGATACTCTATAATATAGAGACCCCCTACTTGAGAGAATTGCCAAGATGAAAACCTACTTATATTTCTACCGTGGACACGGAATCCCTGGGTGGGTAATTCGTCATTGGACTAAATCGGACTTCGCGCATGTAGCTCCGGTGATTGTGGCCGATAACCTGCAAGGTGTAGTCTATGATGCATTCTGGGGACAAAAACTGAGTAAGCGACTCCTTACAATCGAAGACTCTGCAGCCACTCGAGTAGAGTTGGTTCACCTAGACATTCCCGGTAAACTTCTGTGGCTGGAAGCACAATTAGGTAAGCGCTACGATAGGCTTGCTATCTTTCTAGACGGGATCGCCAAGTGGTTCCCGTCTTATTTGCATGTGTCCGATAGTCTTGAGAACGAACTGGACTGTTCCCGGCTCTCCTGCGACTTTGCTAATCTTGAAGAAGAAGCAGAGATGTTGAGCTGGCCTGTAACCCCCGGGGATCTTTATAGGCTCCTTACTTCCTTACCCAAATAAAAGCTAATTATACTAGACTCTGAAGTTGAATAAAGACTCTTGTATAGGAGTTTATGTGGTATAATAAAGGGAATACGTGGGGGTGTGGTGTAATGGTAGCACAAGAAACTCCAAATCTCTCGGAATGGATTCAATTTCCTTCACCTCTGTATTTAACTTAATATCTGGGGATTTTGGATAGCGGCGATTCCGCAATATTTGCAATATTGTATACCACATCATGAGTTCGAGTCTCATAATCTCCATTTTACCGTTGTGGCTTAACGGAAAAGCGTCTGGTTGAAGCCCAGAAGACGACAGTTCGACTCTGTCCAGCGGTATCGCCGTTATAGTATAGTGATAATATCTCCCCTTGGTAAGGGGATGCCGCAGGTTTGATTCCTGCTGATGGCTTCGGCTCCTATAGTTCAGTGACAGAACAGTAGTTTTGTAAACTACCTACGAGTGTTTGATTCATTCTGGGAGCTTTTAATCTAGATCCCTCAAGTTCAGACTTCTGCGAATGTGATGTAATGGTAGCATTCCTGCCTTCCAAGCAGTTCGTGCCAGTTCGAACCTGGTCTTTCGCTTCTCACTAATACTATGAAAGGAACATACTATGAATATACTGATCGCACTGTTGATCTTTGCAGTGATTGCATATCTGGTCTATTATGTATTGGGAATGACTCCACTTCCCGCTCCTATTAAGACCATTGTCTATATAATCCTTGCCGTTGTATTTATCGTCTACCTACTCGGATTCCTCCCTGGTAGTCATTCGTTTCTTATGATTCCGTTTGTTTAGACTCTGGGGCACTTAGCTCATTTGGTAGAGCACACGACCGATAATCGTGAGGTGATAGGTTCAAGCCCTATAGTGCCTACTCTTCTCTCCCCTTCCCAAAGGTACCACCATGAATAACGAAGTCCTTACGGCGATCTTGGATAAACTCGTCGCCCCTTTGCTCGCTGGATTTGTTCTAGGAGCCCGTCTTAAGTCCCCAATGTCTAATGCTGCAGATATTGCAACAGAAGCTGAAGGAGAGCTGCGGCACTTTATGCGCAGAAAGCTTGGATTCCTTGTAGACATCCTCTGGTCTATCCAAGAATTTAAGACTCCACTTGAAGCTGAGATCAAAGCACAGGTCGAGAGCAATCAGCTCCCCTCAATTCTCTCGTCTCTTCTCAGCGAGTAATCTTCTACAAGATAAAGCAAGTACCCCTTAAAAGTTTACTTGCTTTATCTCTATACATCTACCACTGCTTGATCCTAGAGTGACTCTGGATTCCAACAGAAATTATATGTAAGTTAATCCTAATTTTCCGCCTTTGGAGGACTGTATTGAAACAATTTTCACTGAGTAAGTTTCTGCTGGGGCTGATTGCCTTGTGCCTTCTGCCAATGGGGGCAAACGCGCAGACGATTACCCTCACGCCCTCGACTATCCCAAGCGGACACGTCGGGCGCATTGTCAATGTCGTGCTGACACCGGGC